>Ga0157372_10000132_pt1 | contig 82054 bp, 62 predicted proteins | sample C55metaG_FD_115307 | JGI IMG/M metagenome (GOLD analysis project Ga0157372, IMG submission 115307) | Corn rhizosphere microbial communities from Kellogg Biological Station, Michigan, USA - C5-5 metaG | ecosystem: Host-associated > Plants > Roots > Rhizosphere > Soil | place: USA: Michigan... | reverse complement strand
GATACCTCCGGCACCTGGCGCCGACTGCTCACCGACCCCGACACCGGCGCACTCCTCGACATCAGCCAACGCCGCTACCGGCCACCCCAACGACTGCGTGACTTTGTGAGCGCCCGCGACGACACCTGCGTGTTCCCTACCTGCCAGCAGCCGGGTTACCGCTGCGAACCTGACCACACCGTGCCCTACGACCAAGGCGGACCCACCCGCCGGGACAACCTCGCCCTCACCTGCCGACGCCACAACCAGACCAAGACCACGGGCACCGGCTGGAGCTACCGGCACAACCCCAACGGCAGCTACACCTGGACCACCCACACCGGCCACACCTACACCAGCACCACCACCCGGCCCTGGAGCAACAGCGGCGACGGGACCAGCCGCCGGCCACACACAGCCCAGGCCATGCCACCAGACACAGTCGAGCAAGTCCCACCGAACAGCCCGCAGGCCAACGCCGATCCACCACCGTTCTAATACGGCAGGATGCACCTCTAATACGGCGGGACGCACCGCCAAGGCCAGGATGAGCGCGGGGGGAGTGGTCGGGTGGGTTCGAGAGTGTAACGACGCTTTTCTACTCTCGAACCCACCCGACCACGCAGCCCACCACCCGCGCAGCCGACCAACCGTGAACCCACCCGACCACGCAGCCGACCAACCGCGCTGAAGTCGGCTCAGTCCAGCAACAACCGCGCCAAGTCCCGGCGTCGAGACGGCGGCGTAGCCGGCGCGCGACCGACCCGGAGCACCAGCTGCGGATAGTCCGACAGCGTGAGCAGGCTGCGCAGCCGTTGCCGATATATCGGATGCTCGATTGCTTGGGTGAACAGGCTTACCGCATAACCGTGCCGGGTCGCCTCCAGCCACGCCCGCTCCAACGCTTGACCGGCGCCTAGCCAGCTTGCCGGCTCGTCCTCGACGGAGGAGAGCAGGAATAGGCACTGGTTGGCCGAGGAGCGGGTACGGCTCGGCAGCCAGCCCACGCCACGGCTGTCGAAGTCCCGGATCGGCAGCTCGTCGGTTGCCTCGCCGGCCACCCTGGGCACCGACATGGCTTGCACGCCGTCCGGACGCCGTGGGTCGTCGGTGGTCCAGGCCCGGATCTCGGCCCGGTAGGCGGGATTGAGCAACAGCTCGGCCTCGGCCTGCTTGGTGAGCCGGCTGACCAGCGCTCGGTCGTTCGGGCTGGCGAGTTCGAGCAATCGCGCTCCTTCGGCTTCCACCGCCTGCACCAACGTGTAGCTCAGCTCGGGTGGCACCGGATCGCCGAAGTACTCCCGCCGATTGGATCGACGATGGGAGATCCAACCGTCTAGGCTACCGATCGGCAGCCAGTCGGCGGCCTCTCCGACCGCGATACGGACAACCAGATCCGGCTGATCCGCCACATCGAGCAGCACCGCCTGATGGTCGGCGGCGGCAAGCGCCGACCGGGCGTTGAACACCGCACAGCCGCAGCTGATCATCAGCTGCCGGCCGGCCGGATCGATCACTCGCATCTGCCGCACGGGGTCGCGGAAGATGTCGAACAGGTTGTCGTGCAGCCGGAATCGCCACGGTTGGGTGTTGTGCACCGAGGGTGCCAGACGAGCGCGTTCGGCCGATCGCATCAGTAGCAGGTGATGGCTCGGCGGTGCTTCCGATCCCCGGGTTCTGCTCACCGGACAAGTCCAGCGCAGTGCGGCCCGTCCGATCCAGGGCCTGAGGGTCCACCGGGCTCGGGTTGGGGGCACCGGCGGCTCGGGACGTTCGGCACTGACTGGGTGCTCAATCAGCTGTTGAACTCGAGGGAGAACCCCTGTGGGCGCAGAGGAGGAGCCATGGGCCAGCCGCAGATAGTCGTCGGAATCGATGGATCGGCGACCGCGCGACACGCGATGTACTGGGCCGCGATCGAATGCCAGCGGCGGGGGGCCGAGTTGCTGCTGGCGCACGCCGGCGATGCCGAGGCCGGCACCCCGCCGAACCCGGATTCCCCTACTAGATATGGAAGCTCTCTGTTGGCTGAGGCCGAAGCCGAGGTGTACGAGAGCGGCGCTGACTGCCCGGTATCGGTGGTGATCAGCCCGGAGAATCCGGTCCGCCTGCTGACTCGGCTGAGCGAGCAGGCCGACCTGGTGGTGGTGGGCTCGCACGGCCTCGGCCGGCAGGCCGGCGCGCTGTTCGGCAGTATCACCTTCCGGGTGTCCGCGCACGCGCGCTGCCCGGTGGCGGTAGTGCCATCCGGCTGGGACGAGCCAGCGCACTCTCATCGACCGGTCGTTGTTACCGTCCCCGGCGCGACCACGGCTGACATGCCGCTCTACGTCGCATTCGCCGAAGCTCGTGCCCGGGGCGTACCGGTTCACGCGGTACGAAGCTGGTCGCGGGCGGACTGGACCGGCGAACTGGCCGACCTCGTCTACACGACCGGCCCCATGTTCGAGATCAAGCAACAGGACTACGTCGATCGGACCCTCGCACCGGTCCGGGCGCTCTTCCCCGAGGTGCCGGTACAGGTGGAGCTGTCCGGCGGCCGGCTCGAGGACATGCTGTCGCAGGCGACCAAGGATGCAAGCCTGCTGGTGCTGGGCACCCGGTACGCCGACGGGCACAGCTACTCCCGTCTCGGCCAGGCCACCGCAAGGCTGATGCATCGCGCGAGCTGTCCGGTGCTGGTGGTCGGACGGCCGGCAGCCGGCGACGTGGTCGACACCCGGTCGGCGGTTTCCGCCTCGACCGGTTAGGAGGCACTGCGATGCCGGGTGATTCCTACGTCGCCGGCCGGCAGGTCGTGGCCGCGGTCGGGCAGACCGAACGCGGCGGCGCCGCACTTCGATGGGCTGCCGCCGAGGCCGCCGGTCGCCGACTGCCACTGCGCGTGGTGCACGCCTACGAATGGCAGCCGGGCCCGGTATGGGCCGGCCGGCTGCGGCCGGTGCCGGACAGCCTGCCGCAGGAGGCGCGACAGGCCGCAGCCGAGCGGTTGGCCGTAGCGGTACGGGACTGCGAGGCGACCGAGCCAGGGGTGCCGGTGACCGGCGTGCTGACGGAGGGGCCGGCCGCGGAGGTGCTGCGGGACGAGGCACGGAGCGCCGAGCTGCTGGTGCTTGGTTCCTCGGATCAGTCGCGGCACACCGGCGGCATCGGCACCATCGTGCGGTCGGTCGCCGAGCGGGCGGCCTGCCCGGTCGTCGTAGTACGCGGTGCCGAGCAACGCCACCGTCCGGCGCGGGTGGTTGTCGGGCTGGACATTGCCCACCACAGCGCTGCCCAGCACAGGCTTCGGTATCACAACGACGCTCCGCTCGCCTACGGCTTCGAGATTGCCCAGCGTTGGCACGCAGTTCTGGAAGCGGTCAGCTGCTGGCAGCCGAACCTGCTGGATGCCGAGAGCCTGCTCGAACCGGTGGTGGCCGCGGAGAAGGCAGCGATCGAGCAGCAGTTATGTGAGGAACTGATGCCCTGGTCGCAGAAGTATCCCGAGGTGGCAGTGGTTGCCACCGTGCTGGAGCAGCGGCCGGTGGCCGGGTTGACCGAACGCGCCGCCGCCGCCGACCTGCTGGTGCTGGGCAGGCCTGGCAGCCACCCGGTGCGTGCGTTGGGTTCTGTGCACCTGGCGGCGTTACGCCGAGCCGGCTGCGCAATAGCGTTGGTGCCAGCGGCGCTAGTACCGGCCGGCGAACCGGATTGAGCCGGCCATGCCAGCGCCCGAACTCCTCGACCGGCACGCGCTGCTGACCGACGGCCGGCCCGTCCGGATCCGCGCGGTGCAGGCGGCGGACCGATCCGCCCTGCTGTCGCTCACCGCGGCGAGCTCTGATCGGTCGATCTACCTGCGCTTCTTCACCGTCAGCCGGCGAACCGCCGAACGGTACGTCGACTTCCTGACCCGGCCGCCGACGGCCGAGCATGCCGCGCTGCTGGCCGAGCTGGACGGCCGACTCATCGCGGTGGCCGGATTCGAGCGGAACGGGCCGGACAGCGCGGAGATCGGCGTGCTGGTGGCCGACGACTTCCAGCACGAGGGCGTCGGCACGTTACTGCTGGAGCAGCTGGCCGCGCTCGCTCGACGACGCGGGATCGCTAGCTTCATCGCCGAGATCCTGGTGGAGAACGCCGGCATGACCAAGACGCTGCGCGCGCTCGCTTACCCCATCCGGAGCAGGATCACCGACGGTGTCAGCACGCTGACCGTCGACCTGCGGCCCACCGATGCGGTGCTGGCGGCGCTGGACGCCCGGGACTGGGTTGCCGACGGGGCGAGCCTGCGGCCGGTGCTCGCACCGAGCTCGGTGGTGGTCGTCGGTGCCGGCAGCCGGGATCGCTCGGTCGGCCGGGAGGTGCTGCGCAACCTGCTGCAGGGTGGTTTCCGCGGCGAGCTGTTCGTGGTGAATCCCAACCACCGGCAGGTGCTCGGAGTGCCCTCGGTGTCCTCGGCGCTCGAGCTACCGGTCGCGGCGGACCTGGCCGTGATCGCCGTGCCGGCCGCTCGGGTGGTCGACGCGGTTGCCGACTGTGGCCGGCGCGGCGTACGCGGCGTGGTGGTGATCAGCTCCGGCTTCGGCGAGTTCTCATCCGACGGTCGGCAGCGGCAGCGGCAGCTGGTCCAGGCGGTACGCGAGCACGGGATGCGACTGATCGGGCCGAACTGCCTCGGCCTGATCAACACCGAACCGACGGTGCGGCTGAATGCGACCTTCGCCCCGCTCGTGGTGCCGTCCGGCGGCCTGGCGCTCGCCTCCCAGTCCGGCGCGCTGGGCATTGCGGTGCTACGTGCGGCGGCTGGTTCCGGCTTGGGGATCTCGCAGTTCGTGTCGATCGGCAACAAGGCCGACGTGAGCGGCAACGACCTGCTGATCGCGTGGGCGGCCGACCGGCGCACCAAGGTGATCGGGTTGTACCTGGAGTCGTTCGGAAATCCCCGCAAGTTCGCTCGGATCGCTCGCCGGGTCTCCGAGTGCAAACCGGTGCTCGCGATCAAGGCCGGCCGCAGCCAGGCCGGTCAGCGGGCCGGCCAGTCGCACACCGCGGCGGCCGCGGCCTCCGACGTGATCGTCGACGCGCTATTCGAGCAGGCCGGCGTGCTGCGGGTGGACACCATGGAACAGCTGCTGGATGCGGCGCGGGTGCTCACCGAGCTGCCGCTGCCCGCCGGGCCGCGGGTCGCGGTGGTCGGCAACTCCGGCGGCCCAGGCATCCTGGCTGCGGACGCCGCGGTGGCGGCCGGCCTGACGGTAGCCGCCCTGTCCGAGCCGCTTCGGGCTGACATCAGACGGCTCGCACCTGACGCGGCCGGCATCGACAACCCGCTGGATCTGGGCGCCGGCATGCAGCCGGGAACACTCGAAGCGGTGCTGTCGGTGCTGCTGAACTCCTCCGAGGTGGACGCCGTGCTCGGCATCGTGACCCAGACCCTGGTTGCCGACCGCGACGAATTGGAAACGGCCTTCGCCCGGGCTGCCTCCCTATCGGACAAGCCAATCGTGCTGGTGCAGACCGGCGAACCGAACCGGTCGGTGCCGGTGGCGGAGAACCGGTCGTTGCCGGTGTTCGGGTTTCCCGAGCCGGCCGCGCTCGCCCTCGGCGTCGCCTGGCGGTACGCCGGTATCAGGCGAACGGCGGCCGGCACTGCCGAGCCGGCGGCCGGCAACGCCGAGCCCGAGCCGCCCGGCCAGGTGCGGACGACGGCACGCCGGTTGTTGGCCGGCTGGCAGACCGATGACCGGGGATCCGGCTGGCTGGACTCCGAACGGGCGGCCGCCCTGCTCGAGCTCTACGGTGTTCGCAGCTGTCCCCACCGGCTGGTGCACAGCGAGGCGCAGGCCGAGGCGGCGGCCCGGCAGCTGGGTTACCCGGTTGCCCTCAAGCTGGCCGGCGTGGTGCACAAGACCGACGCCGATGGGGTACGGCTGGACATCCGCGACGCCGGGCAGCTCCGTTCGGCCTACCGCAAGCTCGCCGGCCATGCGCCGCACGGAGTGCTGATGCAGCCGATGGTGGCCGGCGACGTGGAGATCATCGTCGGCGGCCTGCAGGATCCGGTGTTCGGTCCGGTGGTCATGGTCGGTGCCGGTGGCGTGTTCGCCGACCTGGTCGACGATCGGCGATTCCTGCTGGCACCGGTCGGCCCGGCCCGAGCCGCGGCCGCCATCGCCGAGTTGCGGTTGACCCGGTTGTTGGACGGCTATCGCGGCCGGCCACCGGTGTCCCGGCCGGCGTTGGCCCGTCTGGTCAGCCAGGTGTCGGCGCTGGTGGACGACCTGCCGGAGATCGCCGAGATCGACCTGAACCCAGTGCTCGGCCGCGGCGAGGAGTTGACCGCGGTGGACGCCAAGATTCGGCTCGCCGACGCCGCCGTACGGCCGGATCCCGCGGTTCGCACGTTGGCCGAACCGGCGGCCGGCTAGCCAGAATCCCGTTTTCCATAAGCCTAAAACGTCTAGCCACGGAGGAAATCATGCGCTCATTGGTCGTCTATGAATCCAGCTACGGCAACACCCGCCAGGTGGCCGAGGCGATCGCCGACGGCTGTCGACGGGCCGGTCCCGCCACGACCGTGCGTGCCGCCGACTTCGATCCGAACACGCTGGCCGAGCTGGACCTGCTGGTGCTGGGTGGCCCGACCCATGCCTGGAGCATGAGCCGGCCGAAGACCCGGCAAGCCGCGATCACCAAGCCGGGTCGGGGCACCCCGCCGGCCGAGGCAGGACTGGGCGAGTCGGGTATCCGGGAGTTACTGGGACGGCTGCCGCGGCCCGGTTGCCCGGTGGCGGTCTACGACACCCGGATCGGCGGTCCGGCGCTGATAACCGGCCGGGCGTCGGTCGCGATCGCGCGCCGGCTGCGCCGGATGGGCATCCGACCGATCGGCGGGCCGCGCAGCTTCCTGGTGAGCCGGGCCAGCCGGCTACGCGACGGCGAGCTGGAACGGGCTCGGATCTGGGGGATCGAGCTGACCGAGCAGCGGGCCAGGTTGGCCGGCAGCCGACCCGACTGACGGTGCGCCGGGAGCGGGGATTGACCTTCACAAAGGCAGATCGCGCGTCAGCGGTCTCGTCGCTCGTGCTGGTCGGATCGGTGGCTGGTCCAGCCGTGGGCGGACGGCATCAGGGCGGAGGCCAGTGCGACGCCGGCGACCAGGGAGGCAGCGACCGCGATGGCCCGCCAGCGCCGGCGGCGTACTCCGGCAGCGCTGCGCGGGTCGCGCACCTCCCGCCAACTGAGCACGGCGGCTTCCAGGACGTGTCCCAGCACGTGCACCACCATCACGGCGAACCAGACCACGAAGCTGGCCTGGTGCAGGGTGAGCAGCAGATTGTGGTGACCCGGCCTGGTGAAGATGAGACCCACCCCGGTGCCCAGCACCGCCAGGCTGGACAGCACCACCACCGGACCGAGCACCCGCAGCACCAGCGGCGGTGGCCCCTTCTCCAGATAGGGACGCCGGCGTCCGTAGTAGCGGAGGAACCGGTATCCGGTGCTGGCACATTTCAACAGCACCGGCCCGATCAGCAGCAGCCCGAGATAGACGTGCAGCGTGATCAAGCCTCGAACGTCGAGGAGCGTGGCGCCTTCCACGGCGAGCAGGCCGATCAGCAGCATGCCGTTGACGGCGGTGAGCCGGCCGTTACCCTCGACACCCTCCGGTGCGCCGGCAGGTGGTGGGACCAGAGGCGATGGGACCGGGGGAGGTGGCACGAGCCACTGCCGGCACGCTGCGATCAGGCCGGCCGGTAGGGGTGCCACGCCAACCGTTCTACCGGTGCTGCCTATGGATCCGCGCTCAACGGATCCGGGTCGACGGAGCAGTTCTCAACGCCGACGGTTCAGCGTCAGCTCTCTTCGGTGAGGACGTCCACCAGGCGCCTGCGCCGCGAGGCCGGCGTGGTCGGCGCACGGCCGATCCGCAGCAGCACATGCGGATGGCCGGTCAGCTCGAGCTCCCGGCGCAGCTCGGCGCGGGTCGCGGGCACCTCGGTGACCTGGGTGAGCAGGCTGGCCGACAGGCCGTGCCGAGTGATCTCCAGCAGCACGCGTTCCAGCGCCTCGCCGGCGCGCAACCAGTCGGCCGGCGAGTCTCCGTCGGTGCACAGCAGCACCATGGTCTGGTTCAGCGACGACCGGGTTCGCGCCGGCAGCTTCCCGGTGCCTCGGGTGTCGAAGTCCCGAATCGGCACGTCGTCCTCCGCGGTGCCGTCGACATGCGGCACCGCGAGGCTGGGCACGCCGTCCCGACGGCCCGGATCGTCGGTCGTCCAGGCCCGCAACTCGGCACGGTAGGCGGGGTTGCGGTTCTCGATGGCGTCGGCTCGTTGACCCAACGTCGCGACGACGATCCGGTGCTCGGGATTGCGCACCGGGATCAGCGACGCGGCCTCTGCCTCGGCCGTCGCCTCCAGGGTGGCCAGGATCGCCTCCGGCACCTCCTCCTGGGCGAACTCCCGCCGGTTGGTCTGGCGCAGCTCGATCACCGGGTCGAGGGCGGCAAGCTCCGGATCGGCCGGCTCGTCGGCGGCCGTCAAACAGGCCACCAAATCGTTACGCAACGGGTCCGGGAACCGCTGCACCCGTACCCCACCATCGGCGCCGGCGATGGCCACCCGAGCGTTCATCAGCGCACAGCCACAGCTGATGAGCAACTGCCGAGAGGTCGGATCCAGCACCAGCAACTGCCGGCTCAGGTCGGCGAACAGGTCGAGCCGGCCCTCAGCCAGATGCATCCGCCACGGCTGGGTGTTGTGCACCGACGGCGCCAGGGTGGCCCGAACGGCGGCCCGGCGCAGCGTGGTGGCCGGCGGAGAAGCAATGGAAGCGGCCATCGCTGGCAACTCCGATCTGCTGAGTCGTTGACAACTTCGACCAACGATCACGGACGGCGCCGCGGCCTCCTAGGGCCGAACGGCCTGTCCCGGACGGAGACCGGCCCGACTCGGACCCGCCCTAATCCGCCGGCAGGTCCCAGGTCCGGCCGGGACGATCGCCTCTGCTGGCCGGCTCTGGGCCGGAGCAGCCTGAACCTATGACTGCGAACACTTATCCCGCCCGGTTGACCGGCCAGATCGATCCGCGCACCAGCCGCTGGTTGTGGCTGGTCAAGTGGCTGCTCGCGCTGCCGCACGTCATCGTGCTGGCCTTCCTCTGGATCGCCGTATTCGTGCTGACCGTGGTCGCCGGGTTCGCGATCCTGTTCACCGGCAGGTATCCACGTAGGATCTTCGACTTCAACGTAGGTGTCATGCGCTGGACCTGGCGGGTGGCTTTCTACGCGGTCGACGCCCTGGCCACCGACCGGTACCCACCGTGGACGCTGCGGTCGGTTCCGGACTATCCGGCCGACTTCACCGTCGACTATCCGGACCGGCTCTCGCGCGGCCTGGTGCTGATCAAGTGGTGGCTGCTGGCCATTCCGCATTACCTCATCGTGGCCGTGCTGTCCGGCGGCTGGGGTGTCGGCCGGACCGGTGGTCCGCCGGTGCTGGGTGGCGCGGGGCTGATCACGATCCTCGCCGTGGTCTCGGCGGTGATCCTGCTCGTCCGCGGCCGCTACCCCGGCCAGCTGTTCGACTTCCTGATGGGCCTGAACCGCTGGTGCTATCGGGTGTTGGCCTATGTGGCGCTGATGACCGATGTGTACCCACCGTTCCGGCTGGACATGGGTGGCGCCGACCCGGCGCCGATGCCGGCCACCGCGCCGAAGCAGCCGACACCGCCGCAGCCGACACCGCCGCAGCCGATGCCGGTATAACCGGGCGGTCCTGATGGACAGGTTCCCGATCGGGGTGGCGATGGACGGTTCCGCGGCCGGCATGGCGGCGGTGCGCTGGGCGGCCAGCGAGGCGGCCCGGCGCGGCGGCGCGCTGAAGGTCGTGCACGTCTGCGAGATCGACAGCGGCTCACAGTGGGTCATGCCTCGCCTGACGGACCGGCTGCAGGACTCGTGCGGCGTTACGGCCGAGGCGATCGAATGCGCTCGACGGACGGCGCCGGGTGTCGAGGTGACGGAGTGGAGATTGGCCGGCTCGGTCGCCGATCTCCTGTCCTATGCCTCGCAGTGGAGCGACCTGCTGGTGATCGGCAGGTCGGCAAAGGTCACGCTGGCTACCCAACTGGCTGGTTCGGCCACCCATCGACTGGCCACCCAGGCGCACTGCCCCGTCGTGACGGTGCCGGCACTGACCGCCGGGGACGTCCACGGCGGCGAACCGGGCCGAATCATCGTCGGATTGACCGATCGGCCGACCGCCGGCCGGGCGATCGACTTCGCCATAGCCGAGGCCGGCTACCACGGCGCCGAGCTGGTGGCCGTGCGTGCGTGGGACAGCAGCCGGGCAGCCGAGGCCGGCCAGCCGGATCGGCAGGACGAGCAACTGGTGGCGGCCAGGCGAGTGCTCGCGGCCCACCTGACCGCGGCCACGCCGGACCTGCTGAGCTCGTGCGTTGTGCGGGCCGGCTCGCCGGCCGGCGTGCTCAGTGGCCTGTGCCGGCCCGCGGATCTGTTGGTACTGGGCAGACATCGGCACAGCCGACTGCTGCCTGCCAGGCTGGGTACGGTTCTCGCGGATTGCCTGCGGCAGGCACCGTGCCCGGTCGCCGTGGTACCCGACCCGGCGGTTATCGCGGAACGGTCGGGGCATTCCCACGAGTTACCGGCAGCAGCTCGGCGGCACCCGTCATGACCTCGGCATTGCTCAGCGACTCGGCCGTTCGCGCGTTGCTCCGACTCGCCGTGCACAAGGCCGCATTCGCTCCCTCGGTGCACAACACCCAGCCGTGGCGCTTCCGGCTCACCGACAACAGCATGGAGCTGCGCGCGGATCCGAGCCGCCAGCTGGCCGCGCTGGATCCCACCCGTCGGCAGCTGCTGATCAGCTGCGGCTGCGCGCTGTTCAACGCCCGGGTCGCGCTGGCCGGGGCCGGCGGCCGGGTCGCCGTGCAGCGGCTGCCGGAGCCGACCGATCCGGAACTGCTGGCCCGACTCGTCATCGAACCGGGTGGCGCGGAATCGCCGATCGCGGCCCTGCAGGCTGCGATCGAGCGCCGCCAGACCAACCGCCGCCGGTTCAGCTCCGACCGGGTGCCGGCCGAGCTGGTCGAGGAATTGGCGGCGGCCGCCGAGGCCGAGGACGCCGGGCTGTTCGAGATCAGCCAACCAGAACACCGAATCGCCACTGCGGTGCTCAGCCAGCAGGCCGACGCCGAGCAGAACGCCAGCCCCGCCTACCGCGCCGAGCTGCGCGCCTGGACCTCCGACGACCCCAGCCGGCGGGATGGCGTGCCGGCCAGCGCCGTGCCCCGGACCGACGCCGGCGCCGGCGATGACATCCCGATCCGCGACTTCGACACCCGCGGCGCCGGCTGGCTGCCCATCGAAACCCGATCCAGCATGCACCAGTGCCTGCTGCTGCTCACCACGCCCGACGATTCCCCGCTCGGCTGGCTACGGGCCGGTGAGGCGCTGGAGCGCATTTGGCTGACCGCAACCGACCGTGGCTATGTCCTGAGCCTGCTCACCCAGGTCGTGGAAGTGCCCCGTACCCGTGAGCAGTTGCGCGCCGAACTCGGCCTGACCGGTCATCCGCTGGTATTGCTGCGGATCGGCCTAGCACCCAAGACGCCCGCCGCGCAGCGCCGACCGCTGACCGAACTGATCGACGAGAACTAGCTACCCGACACGGCAGCGCGAGCGTCGTCGGTCGGATCGTGGAGGCGAGCGGGAAGATGTATGGCTTGACCGACAGTGAGATGGGCCGGGCCGCTGCTCACGGGATGCTCGCGCCGTCGGTGCACAACACTCAGCCGTGGCGGTTCGTGCTCAGTCGCGGCCGGTTAGAACTTTATGCCGAGCCGCAAAGACGATTGGGCGTACTGGATCCACGCGGTCGGCAGCTGGTGATCAGCTGCGGCTGCGCGCTGTTCAACGTGCGGGTCGCGCTGGCCGCGGCAGGCTATGACGCGCGGGTCGACCGGCTTCCCGACGCCGACCGTCCCGAGCTGCTGGCCCGGGTCAGCCTGCCACCGGAGGCGAGCCACGCCATCGGGATCGCCGAACTGAACACCGCCATCGAGCGGCGTCGAACCAACCGACGCCGGTTCTTCGACCGCGCGGTGCCTCGGCACCTGCTGCAGCTGCTCAGCGAGGCGGCGCAGCAAGAAGGCGCCGAGCTCTCCGTCCTGACCGCGCCCGAGCAGCGGCTGGCGGTGGCTCGGCTGAGCCGCCAGGCCGATGCGATCGAGCTGACCGACCCGGCCTACCGAGCCGAACTGCGGGCCTGGACCACTACCGATCCGCACCGCGGCGACGGTGTGTTAGTCACGACCGTGCCGCACGCCGAGGCCGGTGCGAGCGGCGAGCTACCGCTGCGCGACTTCGACACCAGCGGCCGGGGCTGGCTGCCGGCCGACACCGGCTCCGACCATGAGCAGTGCCTGCTGCTGCTCGGCACCCTCGACGACGACCGGATGGCCTGGCTGCGCGCCGGTGAGGCGTTGGAACGGGTGTGGCTCGAACTGACCCGGCATGGCTACGTCGCCAGCCTGTTCACCCAGATCATCGAGGTCAGGCGTACCCATGAGCTGTTGCGCCACGAACTCGGCCTGGCCGTCCACCCACACCTGCTCATGCGGATCGGACAGGCACCGGACACCCCACCGTCGCCACGCCGCCCAGCAGCCGAGGTGATCACCTAAAGTGGTACGCCACATGGCATCCGGGAACAGAAGGGCTGCTGATGCAGAAACTCTCCCTCGAGGCGATCGCCCGCGACCAGCTCGCCGCGGCCACCCGCAGCACCTCCGCCCGTGCATCCACCACCGTCTTCGGCGGCCATGAGCATGCGCTGCGCCAAGCGGTGATCGCGCTGCAGGCCGGTGCGGTCATCAGTGAGCACGAGAACCCCGGCGAGGCAACGGTCTATGTGCTGTCCGGTCGGGTCGAGCTCACCAGCGCCGCCGACAGCTGGCAGGGCCGGCAGGGCGATCTGATCATCGTCCCGGACGCGACCCACGGTCTGCGCGCCCTCGAGGACTCCGCGATCCTGTTCACCGCCGTCCCGCGCGCGCACATCAGCCGGCCGAGCTGAGCCGGCGGAGGATCAGCTGTTGCGCACCTCGGCGCCGAACACCGCGGCCTGGGTCCGGCGCTCCATGCCGAGCTTGCCGAGCAGGCTGGACACGTAGTTCTTGACGGTCTTCTCCGCCAGGAACATGCGTTCGCCGATCTGCCGATTGGTCAGGCCGTCGGCGATCAGGTCGAGCACCTCCCGCTCCCGTGGCGACAGCGCGGCCAGCCGGTTGTCGGCGGTGTTGCCGGCGCGTACCCGGTCCATCACCTGCGCGATGAGCGTCGGGTCGATCAGCGATCGGCCTTGCGCCACCTGGCGAATCGCGTCCACCAGGCCGGCGGTGCGGACCTCCTTCAGCACGTAGCCGGAGGCGCCGGCGAGCACCGCGGCCAGCACCGCGTCCTGGTCGTCGTAGGAGGTCAGGATCAGGCAGTAGGTGCCGGGAAGTTCCGAGCGGATCTCGCGGCAGACGTCGATGCCGCTGCCGTCCGGCAACCGGGCGTCCAGCAGCGCCACGTCCGGCTTGACCGCGCGGACCCGGGCGAGTGCCTGCGCCGCGGTACCGGCCTCGCCGACCACCTCGAAGCCAGGCACCGCCGCGAGCAGTTCGGCGATACCGCGCCGGACGAGCTCGTGGTCGTCGAGTAAGAAGATCCGTATCGCCTGCTGGTTCTCCGTCATGTCACGGGCACCTTCCACTGAACGGTGGTTCCGCCGCCGGGTGTTGGTTCGATGCTGCACGTGCCACCGCGCTTGACCGCACGGGCACGCAGGTTCGCGGTGCCGCTGCTGCGGATCGGTTCCCCGATGCCGACCCCGTTGTCGGTGACCGTCAGGACCAGCTGGCCGTCGCTCATCAGCACGTCCACCATCACACTGCTGGCGTGCGCATGCTTGACCACATTGGCGAGCGCCTCCCGGACGCAGGCCACCGCGTCCTCCATCAGCTCGCCGTCCATGGCCAGATCGACGATGCCGGCGAAGGCGACGTGCGGTGCGAAGCCAAGGGGTTCGGCAAACTCGCTGGTGACCTCCAGGATACGCTGCCGAAGGCCGTGGCCCTCCAGCATGAGATTGCCGCGCAACTGGAAGATGCTGGTACGGATCCGTCGGATCGTCCGGTCGATGTCCTCCACGCTGCGCCGCATCCGCTGCCCGATCGGATCCTGCGGCCCCAGTTGGGTGGCGGCGCCCTCCAGGCTCAAGCCGACCGAGAACAGTTCCTGGATGACGTGGTCATGCAGATCCATCGCGATCCGGTCCCGGTCCTCCAGCAGGATCAGCCGCTGCTCGGCAGCACGGGAATCTGCCAGTTCCAGCGCGACGCTGGCATGGGTGGCGAAGCCGGCCGCCATGGTCAACTCCGTCTCGCTGAAGCCCTGGCGGCCGCGGGCCCGGATCAGGCTGAGTACGCCGCGCGGCTGTCCGGTGCCGCGCAGCGGCAGCACCATGAGCGGCCCACCCTCGGTCACGCCGGACAGGTAGGCCCGCGGGCCGGTATAGCTGGTGGCATCGGCCAGCAGCAGCGGCTCGTTCTCGCGGATCACGGCGCCGCCAGCGGTGTCGGAGACCGGGAACCGCTGGCCGATCAGCTCTTCGGCGTTGACGCCGAAGGCCACCTCGACCACCAGTTGCTGACCATCGGCGGTGAGCAGGCTGACTCCGACCAGGTCGGCGTCCGCGATCTCCATCGCTCGACGTCCGATCAGTCGCAGCGGATCCTCGCCGGACGAGCTGAGCATCTGCGCGCCGATCTCCACCGACGCCTGCAGCCAGCGCTGTTGCAGCCGGGATTCGTGATAGAGGCGGGCATTGCTGATCGCCGTGCCGGCGGCGTAGGCGAGCGCGCAGACCAACTCCTCGTCCTCGGCGCTGAACTCGCCGGTCGCGCTCTCGGCCAGGTAGAGATTGCCGTACACCTCACCGCGGACGTGGATCGGCACTCCGATGAACGAATCCATCGGCGGGTGGTGCGGGGGAAACCCGGCAGAGCGCGGGTCGTCGGCCATCTGCCGCAGCCGGATCGGCCGGGGATCGGAGATCAGCGCGCCGAGCAGGCCCTTGCCCTGCGGCAGGTCACCGATCCGCTTGGCGGTCACCTCGTCGATGCCGACGTGGATGAACTGCTCCAGACCGCCGTCCTGGCCGATCACCCCGAGCGCACCGTATCTCGCGTTCGCGAGCACACAGCCGGCCTCGACCACGTTGCGCAGCACCGTCTCCAGGCCCAGATCCCCGGCGACCGTCTCGATGGCGTGCAGTAGCCCGCGCAGCCGGCCCTGGGTGCGCTTGACGCCCTGCGCGCGCTCGGCCAGTTGGTCGATCAGCTGGTCCAACTCCAGCTTCGGGATGTCCGGAAACCGCAGCGTTGCCTGCGAATCGGCAGTTGGCTCTTGCTCGGCCGTGCTGTCGGCCTGGGTCATCTGCGCCTCCGAGATGCCGTTACACCTCATTGCAGCAGACACCGACCGCGGCGTCTTCGGACGTTGGTCCCGGACCAGCGGGCATTCGGTCATGACAATGCCGCCGAACCGCCCATCTCGGGATACCGGCAGCTGGTGCGCATGGCTCAACTCCTTCGGCGATTACACCCGGACGGGCTGGGGGAACAACGCTCGATGTGGGGTACCGATCAGGACGACCGGACAACTGGTGTGGTGCAGGACGGCCTGTGGCACCGGCCCGAGCCGGCTGCTCCACGGGTTGTCGCTGTGGTGCGCTCCGAGCACCACCAGCTCGGCACCCCGGGCGGCCTGCAGGACGGCCTGCGCCGGGTGGGTCGGTAGCAGCATCGGACGGACGGCTACCTCAGGGAGCTGTCGTTGCCAGTAGGCCAGCAGCGTCTCCAGGTGCGCAGCGGCCCGGCCGGTCGACTCTTCCGCGGCTGCCGGGTCGTTCGCGCCGGACTGCCAGCCACGGACCGCGGTCACGCTGACCCCGCGCCGGCCCGCCTCGTCGAGGGCGAAGCGCATCGCCGCCCGGCCGGTGGCAGTGTCCGAGACCCCGACGACGACGGTTCGTTCGGCGGTTCGTGCGGGCGGCAGCGCCGGCTGTTCCGGCACGATCACCACCGGGCAGTGCGCCTGGGCAGCCACCCGCGCCGAGACCGAACCGATCAGGCTGGTCAGGTTGCTGCCGGCACCCGTGGTGCCGAGCACCACCAGCTCCGCCAGCGCGCTCAGGTCGGTCAGGGTGCCGGCCGGGTCACCGTGGCCCAGCAACAGTTCCACCGGCACGTCCGGGTAAGGCTGTGCGAGTTCCAAGGCCAGTTCGTCCAGCAGCAGCCAGCCGGCGCTGCCGGTGACCGGTAACCAGCTTGCCCGCGGCTCGGGCCGGGTCGGCGGCACGTGCACCATGAGCACGGTGCCGCCGCGCAACCGGCCTTCGGCCGCCGCCCAGCCGGCCGCGGCTCGAGCGCCACAGCTGTGGTCGACGCCGAGCAGGATCCGGCCGCCGGTCGGGTTATCCATTGCCTGGTTATCCATCGCCTGCCCCGATACTTGTTGACGCGGTGCTCATCGGTGCGGTGCTCATCGGTGCGGTCTCACCCTCCGGAATCAGCATGGTGGGCCGGGTTCGATGCTCGATCACCTCGTCCAACGCCGCTTCGAAGTCGTCCTGGCCCAGGCGCTGCGCCGGCATTGCGAGCACCAGCAGGCCGGCATGCGCGCCGTGACCCATCAGTTCGGGCAGCGATTCGCCGAACCGGAGTTCGGCGGCCACGCCGACGTGCGAGTACCGCTCCTGCCAACCGGTCAGGTAGTTGTCCAGCGTCTTCTGCTCGGCGGTTTCGGCATAGCGCAGGTTGCCGTCCAGCGGCGGTTGCAATCGCTTGAGCACCAGCAGCCCACAGCGTTCCCGCTGCGCCTGCTCGAAGGCTGCTCGCAACACCGCGTCATCGGCCGGATCACCTCGCAGCACGGCCGCCACCGAATCGGTGCCGGTCGGCTCGCCTCGGCCGGTCAGAATCACCGGGCAGTCGACCTCGGCCAGCAGCCGGCCCAGCATGTTCCGGTTGCGAGCCCAGCGTGGGGTGCCCAGCAGTATCAGATCGGCGTCGACGGCCGCCCTGGCCAGCGCGAGGTCGGTCGAGTCGCCGCTGGCCAGTTCCTCGGTCACCGTCAGATCCGGCCGCTTTCGAAGCAACTGGTCGGCGACGGCACTGACCTGCCGACGCGTCACGGTGCGTCCCAGACCGGTCTTGTCCACCGGCAGTTGCCAGTCGGTCGCCGCGTACGGGATCGGGCGGTATACGTGCACGACGCGCACCCGGTCACCGGGCCACAGCAGCCGGGCGGCCCAATCGACCAGTTGAGCCGTCCGTTGGCCGCTGCTGCCGAGCACCACCCGGCGACGTTGCTCGACCATGGTCATTGCCGAACCGTGCTGAACAGGGCCACCTTCAATGCGCCGGTGTCGGAGGCTTGGCTGAACACGTCGTACGCCTCGAGCATCTCCGGCAGGCCGAACCGATGCGTGACCAACCCGCTCGGATCCAGTTGGCCGGTGCTCAGCATCGCCAGTAGCCGTGGCGTGGAGGACGTGTCCACCAGGCCGGTGGTGATCGTGACATCGGCGATCCACAGCCGTTCCAGGTGCAGCGTGACCGGCCGGCCATGCACTCCGACGTTGGCCAGGTGACCGCCCGGCCGGACCAGTTCGGCGCACAGCTCGAAGGATTCCGGCACCCCTACCGCCTCGATCACCACGTCGGCGCCGAGCCCATCGGTGAGTTCGGCCACCGCGGCGGTAGCCGCGTCAGCCGACTCCACGCACCGGTCGGCGCCGAACTGCTTGGCCATATCGAGCCGGCTGGTCGACGGATCGATCGCGATGATGTGTCCGGCCGAGTACAGCCGGGAACCCATGATCGCGGCCAGCCCGATCGGTCCGCAGCCGACCACCGCCACCGTGTCGCCCGGCCGCACTTGGCCGCTCGACACTCCCACCTCGTAGGCGGTCGGCAGCACGTCGGCGAGCAGCAGGGCCGACTCGGTGGAGATCTCCGCGGGCAGCCGGAACAGCGAGTGGTCCGCGAACGGCACCCGGACCTGCTCGGCCTGAGTGCCGTCGATCAGGTGGCCCAGGATCCAGCCGCCGCCGTTGCGGCACTGCCCGTAGCGGCCCTGCCGGCAGTAGCCGCAGCGACCGCACGGCGAGATGCAGGAGACCAGGACCCGGTCGCCGACGGCGATGTCACGCACACCAGCACCGACTTCCAGCACCGTGCCGACGGCTTCGTGACCCAGGATCCGGCCGGGTTCGACCTCCGGCACATCCCCTTTGAGGATATGCAGATCCGTGCCGCAGATGGTTACCGCGTCGACCCGCACGATGGCATCTTCCGGATCCTGCAGATGCGGCTCCGGAACGTCCTGCCAGCTGTGCCGTCCCGGCCCGTGGTAGACGAGTGCCTTCATGGCCTGCTCCTTCTTCGGCTCGTTCAGTACGAGATCAGCCCGCTTCAGTACGAGATCAGCCCGCTTCAGTACGAGATCAGCCCCGCGGCTTCGGCGACCCGGGGTCGTTCCGGCTGGTTTTCGGCGATTGCCGGTTCCGGGACCACGGCTACCGGGCAGGGTGCCCGGTGCAGGCAGTCGGCGATGACCTTGCCGACGCTGGCCGGTACGAACGGCGCGTGCCGATGCTGTCCGAGTACCAGCAGGTCGTCGGGTCGGCATGACCCGATCAGCGCGCCGGCCGGCGCGCCGGCGCGGATCATCGAGGCCGCCGGGATCTCCACCGTGTGCCGACTCAGGTGGGTGGCGATCAACTGGTTCAACTTCTCCAGCTGCTCGCGTTCCCGGAACACCGGGTCGGCCTCGGTGCTGTGCCAGGCCCGCACGACCAGCAGTTCGGCGTCGTGCCGGGCCGCCTCGACGATGGCGAAGTCGAGCGCTCTGCCCTCGGTGGGCCGGTCGGCCAGCCCGACCACGATCCGCTTGGGCTCCGACTGAACGTGTTCGTCGTTCGCGGGAGCGGAAATCGTCACCACGGGGCAGTGCGCGTGGGCCGCCATCCGGTAGGTCACCGAGCCGACCAGGTTGGCCGCCAGCGCTGTCTTGCCGGACCGGCCGAGTACCAACAGGCCGGCCTGCTCCGAAACCAGGAGCAGCATCCGAGACGCCGGACCGACCAGCGTCCAGTCATCCACCTCCACCTCGGGTGTGGTCCGGCGAGCCAACTCCATCGCCTCGACGACCGTCGGCCGGCTCAGCTCCTGAAGCTGCTCCGGCAGCCGCGGCGCGGCCCACAGGTAGGCACTGTTGACCTCGCAGACGTGCACGACGGTCAACCCCACTCGGCGGCGGGCGGCCTCCATCGCTGCCCAGCGCACCGCGGCCAGGCTCACGGCGGAGCCGTCCACCGCTACCGCAATTCCCGATCGAGCGATCATGATGTCTTCCTCCAGCGGGGTTCCGGGCCGGCGACAGCGGCTCTGCAAGGCCTGCGACCTCATCGCCTGCGACCTCATCGTCAGCCGGCGGGACGCGCGGCCCCAGAGCCCAACGACCCGACCCGAGCTGGGCCCTCCCGGACCGAAGGACCCTGGCCCGGTAAACCGGCGCGGGCCGAGGATCGGTAGGGGAGATACCGGCGCGGCGGAGGTGATCTCGGATGTACTGGAACCACAGTTACGGCACCGGCATGGACATCGACGACTACCAGCGTCGCCGCCAACTGCTGTCCCAGCCGTCAGCGGCCGAACCACCGGGCCCAAGCCGAGCTGACCATGGTTGAGGTGCTGGAAGCCGAGGCCGGCCGGCTGGGTCACACCTCGGCCGAGGCGGAGCAGCTGCTGCGCACCCACGGTGCCAATCAGCTGGTGCTGCACCGTCCGGTCAGGCTCAGCTCGACCGTCGGGCGGCAGCTTTCCGATGCCGTGGTGCTCGTCCTGCTGGTCGCCGCCGGGATCACCGCGGCCATGCGGGACTGGCCGGACACCGCGGTGATCGCCTTGGTGATACTGCTCAATACCGCATTGGGCTCGGCGCAGGAACTGCGCTCGGCGCGAGCGATCGCCGCGCTGGCCGAGCTGACCGCACCCCGGGCGGCGGTGATCCGGGACGGCGCCGTCCACGATCTGCCGGCCGGTCAGGTGGTGCCTGGTGACCTGATCGAGCTGCGCGCGGGTGACATCGTGCCGGCCGACGCAAGAATGCTGGCCGGGCCGTCGCTATCCCTGGACGAGGCGATGCTGACCGGCGAGTCGGTACCGCGTGCGGCCGGCGCCGGCGAGCAGATCTTCGCCGGCACGGTCGCGGTCCGGGGGCACGGCAGAGCGGTGGTGACCGCGACCGGTCGCGCTACCGCACTCGGCGGGATAGCCGGCGCGCTGTCCGGGCAGGCCCCGGTGCGGACACCGTTGCAACGCCAGCTCGCCGGGCTGGGCCATCGGCTGGCGATCGGCGCGGCCGGCGCGGCTGCCGCGGTCGCACTGCTGAACGTGCTGGTGGGGCACGGTTTCGAGACCAGCCTGCTGCTGGGCCTCAGCCTGGCGGTGGCCGCGATCCCGGAGTCGCTGCCGGCGGTGGTGACGCTGTCCTTGGCGCTGGCCGCGCACCGGATGACGGCTCGCGGGGTGTTGGCCCGGAACCTGGCCGCGGTGGAGGCGCTCGGCTCGGTCACCGTGCTGGCCTGTGACAAGACCGGAACGCTGACCGAGGGCCGGATGGCGGTGGCCGAGCTCTGGACGCCATCCGACGGGGTAGCCGCCCGGCGTTCGCTGCTGCAGGCTGCCGTGCTCTGCAACGACGCCTGCGTCGATGGTCGACCCGCCGTCACCGACGATCCGGTGGAGGTGGCCCTGGTGGTGGCGGCACGTGCCGAGGGCCTCGACCCGGCCACCGTACGAGCGGCTGCGCCTCGCATCGCCGAGATCCCGTTCGATGCCGAGGCGGCCATGATGAGCACCACGCACGTGCTGGCCGATGGCTGCACGGTCAGCTATCTGAAGGGATCGCCGGAGGCACTGCTCCCGCAGCTGTCCTCCTCCGACGAGACAGCCGTGGGGGCGGCGATCGCCCGGTTCACCGAGACCGGCCACCGGCTGCTGGCGGTCGCCAGCCGGGCCGGCACGCGGGCTCGACTGCTCGGCCTGATCGCCCTGACCGATCCGGTTCGGCCAGCCGCCGCCGCGATGATCGCCGGCTTCCGCCGGGCCGGGGTACGTCCGGTGATGATCACCGGTGATCATCCGCTGACCGCCACGGCGGTGGCCCGCGCGGTCGGCATCGCCCGCTCGGACAGCGATCGGACCGTGCTCGCGGCCGATTCGGAGCAGCAGCCGGCCGTCGAGGCAGCGGTGTACGCCCGCACCCGGCCGCACCAGAAGACCGCGATCGTCAGCGGCCTGCGGGACCGGAGCGCCATCGTCGCGATGACCGGCGACGGGGTGAACGACGCGCCCGCCCTGCGCGCGGCCGACCTCGGGGTCGCGATGGGCCGCGGCACCGAGGTGGCCAAGCAGGCCGCCGACGTCGTGCTCACCGACGACGATCTGGGCTCGATGGTGCTCGGTATCGGCGAAGGCCGGCGAGTGGCCGACAACATCGACCGGTTCCTCCGCTACGCGCTCAGCGGCGGCGTTGCGGAGGTGCTGGTGATGTTGCTCGGGCCGGCGATCGGTATCACGATTCCCTTGCAAGCCGGTCAGATCCTCTGGGTCAACCTGCTCACCCACGGCCTGCCCGGAGTGGCGATGGGAACCGAGCAGGCCGCGCCGGACGTGCTCACCAGAGGGCCGCGGCCGGCCGGCCAACCCCTGCTGACCCGGCCGATGCTGCGCCAGCTCGCGGTGCTCGCTACCGGGATAGCCGCGGTCTCGTTGGTGGCCGGCCGGCTCGTCGACAGCGCGCCGCAATCGGCGATCTTCCTCTGTCTGATCGTCGCTCAGTTGTCGGTCGGCTTGGCACTTCGGCCGGTCCGGCTAACCCGGTTGGCCGGCAATCTGCCGATCACCTCGGCGGTGCTGCTCAACCTCGGCCTGGCGCTGGCCGCCCTGTACTGGCATCCGCTGCAACTGCTGCTGCGAACCGAACCGCTCGGCCCCACCGCGCTGCTGCTGGCCGCGGCCGGTGGACTGGCGATCGGATTGCTCGCCCGCGGTATCGGATCGAATAGCCCCGACACCGAACGGAAGGACCGATGATGACCTCCTCGATGACTCGCCCCGCCGCGCTGAGCGAGGTGTTGCGCCTTGCGGTGGCACGGGCTGCGCTAGCGCCGTCGGTGCACAACACCCAGCCCTGGCGGTTCCGGCTCACCGGTGACAGCCTGGAGCTGCGTGCCGATCGCAATCGCCAGCTCGGCGTGCTGGATCCGACCTGCCGCCAGCTGGTGATCAGCTGCGGCTGCGCGCTGTTCAACGCCCGTGCGCTGCTGGCCGCGGCCGACTATCGGTACACGGTGGGTCGGCTGCCGGATGCCGCCGACCCCGACCTGCTGGCTCGGCTCACCGTGACACCCGATGCCGAGGACGTGGTCGACGACCCGGCGATCGCGGCGCTGAACGCGCTGGTGGAAAGCCGGCAGACCAACCGCCGGCAGTTCAGCTCTGACCCGGTGCCGGCCGACCTGGTCGACGAGCTGATGGCAGCCGCCGAGGCCGAGGACGCGGGACTGTTCGCCATCACCAAGCCGGAACACCGGATCGCGACCGCGGTGCTCAGCCAGCAGGCCGACGCCCAGCAGAACGCCGACCCCGCCTACCGTGCCGAGCTGCGCACCTGGACCTCCGACGACCCCACCCGGCGGGACGGGGTGCCCGCCAGCGCGGTGCCGCACGTCGATGCCGGAGCCGGTGACGACATCCCGATCCGCGACTTCGACTCCCGCGGCACCGGCTGGCTGCCCACCGAGACCCGGTCCAGCCTGAACCAATGTCTGCTACTGCTCACCACCATGCGGGATTCTCGGCCGGGCTGGCTGCGGGCCGGCGAGGCGCTGGAACGCATCTGGCTGATCGCAACCCAGCGAGGATACGCGATGAGCCTGCTCACCCAGGTGATCGAGGTGCCGCGTACCCGCCAGCAGCTACGTGCCGAACTGGGCCTGCCCGGCCATCCGCTGGTGCTGCTGCGGATCGGCAAGGCGCCGGTCACCGCATCCTCCCAGCGACGCCCACTGACCGACCTGCTTCAGGACGAGTAGGGATTGGTAGGCCGGGGGGCGAGACTCGACGGGGTGAGTGCGCGTTCAACCGCCGTCAGGGCTCGGTTGCTCGGCGATGAGTTCCGGGGACCGGGCGACGACCTCGGCGTGTTCGCAGGGTCGCAGCGGATGTGTGCTGGTCCAGTCGGCGATCGCCGACCAGCAGAAGTCCGCCGAGCCGCAGCCGAGCAGGGTGAGGTGCGGACCGCGGCCGCGCAGGTCCGGATCGGGATGTTCACCGGCCGGGTCGCCGCCGAACACCACGACGGCGTAGTGAGTCTGGGTCATCGGGGCTGGCGGTTCAGCGCGGTCCGGTCAGCCAGTCGCGGACGGCGGCATGGATCGGCTGGTCGATATCGGTGGCGGTGGTGCCCCGCCGGGCGGTGATGACGTCGACCAGGCTCACGTGCCAGTACGCCTCAGCCCGGTCGCACCATGGGCAGTCGTTGCGGGCGAACTCGGCCGGATGGGCCACCTGGCGGTGCAGCACCGCACCGAGCATGGCCAGGTCGAAGAGAGCATCGAGCTGGCGCCAGGTCACCTCGTCGCCCTGCACGACCAGGCCGAGTTCGCGACCGTAGCCGTCGTCCTCGGTGAGCACCCGCGCGGCATACAGGTGTGGCTCGTCGGGAGGCCGCAGGCCGGCGTCCTGCATCGCCGCTCGGACCTCCAGCAGCACCTCCGCGGTACGGCCGGTCCGTAGCGGCGGTAGCGGTCCGGCCGGTGACATCATACGTATGATTGTGCTCGTAGCCGGCCTGCCTGGCCACGGGAGTGATGGGAGGCGCCATGGAACCGAACTGCCACCGGTGCGCCGCTGGCACCTTCGTGATCTTCGAGGACAAGCCGTGGTGTCGGGCGCACTTCCTGGCCGAGGTGGAAGCCCGCGACGCCACCACCCAGGCTGTGCGGACGAACTAGTTCGGACGGTAGCCAGGCCGTTCGGTACGCGCCTACGCTGGCGGTGGCAGACCCTGCCGCTGAGACGAAGGCCGGATGATGGGACAGGCGGGTCGGCGATGACGCTGTCCGACGGTGACGTGGCGATCCTGGCTCGCCAGGTCGTCGACCAACGCGATCCGAAGCTGGAGATCGAGATCATCCCGGCGGATCCGGTTGATCCCTACCGGCTGGGCGTACCGGCATGGACGGTGTCAGCCGGGGGCACGACCAGCTACCTGACCGGCGACATGTCCGCCGAGGAGGCATTGGCCCGGCTCGTCGCCGACCTGAACCGGCCATGACGCAGCCGGCTGGTTACTCTCGGTCCAGCGCGCCGACGGCGGTGGGGGATGGGTCCTGCCGAGTCGTCATCCATCGAGTGGAGGAACGATGACCACCGAAGCCAGCTCGGTTTCCGCCCGACACGAGCCAGAGTTACTCGGTCAGACCGTGGTGCTCATCGGCGGCAGTGCCGGCATCGGGTTGGAAACCGCCCGTCGCGCCCGTAGCGAGGGGGCCGAGGTGGTGCTCACCGGCCGGGACCCGGAACGGTTGGAGCGAGCGGCCCGCGAGGTCGGCGCCCGCGACACCGCCGCTTTCGACGCCACCGATGAGGCAGCGCTGAAACGGTTCTTCGACGGCCTCGCCGATCCGATCGATCACGTGCTGGTCACCGCCGGCGGCCCGCACTACCTGCCGATGCTCGAGATGAACGCAGCCGAGGTGCGGGACACTCTCGCCGGGCATGTGCTACTGGCCCTTGGGGTCGCTCACAACGTGGTCGGCAGGATGCGCCCCGGCGGCACGCTGCTGCTCATGGGTGGCACCGGCGCCCGTCGGATCAGCCGCGGATTGGGCCTCTTCTCCGCGGCCACCGCCGTGCTACCGCCGTTCACGGCAGCGCTGGCGCTCGAACTGGCCCCGATCCGGGTCAACCTCATTGCCGCGGGCTTCGTCGACACCCCGCTGTCAGCGTCGCTGCTCGGTGACGGGCTGGAAGCCAGGCGCGAGGAGTTGCGCGCGACGCTGCCCATCGCGCGGGTGGTTCAACCGGCCGACGTCGCGGCCCTGGCCGTTCACATCATGTCCAACACCGCACTCACCGGCGCAACCTACGACATCGACGGCGGTCAGCAATTCACCTGACCCTGAGGTAGGCGAACTATCCGACAGGCGAGCAGCCCGCCGCGGCGTTGCCGTCCTGACAGTCCTTCGGTCGCAACCGGGCAACGTTGGAGAAGCCGTCGTGCCGCGGTCCCCGCATGCTGATATCCGACCAGCCCGGCGCTCGCCGCGTTAGCCCGGGTTGGCGCTTCGCAGCACGCGCGCTGCCTCTCGAGGCGGCCGGAGCAGCCGACTTTTTGCCGACGAATGAAGGACATGCCTGTGTCGCATCGGGTTCGGAGTGGGGAAGCCACCAGGCAGTTCAGCCATCCGACGGCGTTCTGGGTCGGGGTCGGCGCGTGTATCACCGGCGTGGCACTGCACCTGCCGATGTATCTGCAGAGCCGATCGATGGGATACCGGTTGGCCGGCATGCACCCGGACCTGCCGATGATCTGCGGAATGGTCGCCATCGTCGCCGGCCTCGGGCTGTCGCTGTACGGGCTGATGCCCACTGGTTCGGCGGAGATCGGTCGCCGAGCGGCCGGCATCCGGGTGAGCGCATTGGACGATGCCCTGATCAGACGGCAGCACGTCGTGCTGATGGTGGTGATGGCGCTGGCGGTGACGATCGACGTGATGAAGCCGACCACGCTGTCGTTCGTGGCCCCCGGCGTGGCTCGGGAGTACGGGCTGAAGACCGCGGCGAACCCGCACGGGCACATTCCGGTGACCTGGTTGCCGCTGGCCGGCATCGGAGGCACCGTGCTCGGTTCGATGATCTGGGGCTGGCTGGGTGATCGGATCGGTCGCCGGGCGTCCATCCTGTACGCCGGGGTGCTGTTCGTCTCGACCTCGATCTGCGGCGCGATGCCCGGCTTCCGGTGGAACCTACTGATGTGCTTCATCATGGGGCTCGGCGCCGGAGGCATGCTGCCGATCGCGTTCACCCTTATCGCAGAAACCATTCCAGCCCGGCATCGAGGGTGGTTGACGGTGCTGATCGGTGGTGACATCGCAGGTGCCTACGTGATCACCAGTTGGCTGGCGGGCTCGCTCACGCCGACCTACAGTTGGCGGATCCTGTGGCTGCTGGGCATGCCGACCGGGGTGCTGTTGATACTGTTGAACCGGTGGATTCCGGAATCACCGCGGCACCTGCTGGCGGCCGGCCGAGCGAGTGAGGCCGAGGCGATCATGCGCCGGTTCGGCGCCCGGGTCGAGGTCCAGCCAGCCATCGCACCGGCCGCGTCGATCGTTGGTGGCCGAGTGCTGTGGCGGGCGCTGCTACGTCCGACGATCGCGGTCACCGGCATCGCGCTGGCAGCCGGTTTGTTGACCTATGGCTTTCAGTTCTGGGCGCCGACCAACCTGCAGCGGCTCGGGCTGGCGGAGGTCAATTCCGATTACGTGCTACGCAACTCCGCCCTGATCGGCCTGCCGGTGACAGCGGTGGTGGCCGCGCTGTACGGATTCTGGAGCAGCCGCAAGACCATTGCGCTGCTGGCGCTGGTGACCGGCGCGGCGGTGCTCACCCTGGTCGGCTTCCATCCGGCGCCCGGGCATGATCAGGGCCTGCTGACCGCGCTGCTGGTCATCCCGCTGGCCGGCACCGGTTCACTGGTCGCGGTAATCATCGCCTATGCCGCCGAGATCTATCCGACCTGGATGCGTTCGAGCGCGGCGGGCTGGGTCGCCGGCATGACCAAGGCCGGCGGATTGCTGATCCTCGCCACGGTGTTGCTCGCGACCCGGATTCCGTCGCTGGCCACCACCGCGCTGGTGGGTGCGGTGCCGTTGGCGTTGGCCACCGTGTTGTTCCTGGCAACGGCGCCGGAGACCCATCAGCTGCGGCTGGAGGAGATCACCGAGACCGAACTGCTCGTCGGCCGGTAGGCGTCCGCCGCCGACGACTGACCACTCGCGCTACGGCCGGTCAGCGGGTGAGGGTGCCGATCAGGGACTCGAACAGGGCGGTGAGCTGGGCGAGTTCCTCCAGATGCGCGCTGGTGAGGGCGGTGAGTACTCGATCGCCGGCGGGGGATAGTCGCAGGCGGACGGCGCGGTGGTCGTCGGTGTCTCGGATTCGTTCGATGAGGCCGGCCTTCTCGGTGCGGTCGGCGAGTTCCACCGCGGAATGGTGGCGGATCAGCAGGTAGTCGGCCACCTGGCTGATGGTCGGCCCCTTGGGGTCGGCGTGCCCCCGCACGGCGAGCAGCAACTGGTGCTGGCTGGCGGTCAGCCCATGGGCGGCGGCCTGTTCGGCACTCCATCGCTCGAACTTGCGCAGGCCGGTGCGCACGGTGAGCAGTCGGCTGTAGTCGCGGTCGCTCACCGTGGTGCCGGAACGGCGGTTGACGCGAGGGCGGTGCGGCATTGCTCACCTCGAGGGCTTGGCTGGTAGTGGAGCAGATATTTGATCTTAGATCGTGTCACGATACAACCTTGGCCACCCGATGGCTGCGTGTTCATGAAATCGACAGGTAGTGCGCGGACCGGCGCGCAGCGGCGAGATGTCAGCCATCTCGGTGACTTCAGCGCGACCCGGCGGATGCTGCTGATCACCGCATTGGCCGTACCGGTAGGAGCGGTCGGCGCGGTTTTGGCGTGGGGCTTGCCGCGGAAGATTGGGCTGGTCACGAACATTGCGTGGTCCGTCCCCGCCGTCGTCCGCTGCGCCCGGCCGCCTGATCGCCCGGCCGCCTGATCGCAAGCGTTCGAAAAGTGCGGCGAGGTCTTGTAGCTCATATCGCGTGGCGATATAATCGGAATGCGAGAGAAAGCGCTAGAAAAGGTACTAAGGAGCGCAGATGGCTATCTACGTCGTGATCACGGTGTTGGCCAGCGTGCTGGCCGTGGTGACCTTCGCCGCCCTGGCGATCGGCACGCTCGGACTGTTCGGCATCCTGCGACTTGATCGCTGCGCACGGTGTGGGCACCTGACCGCGACGGACGCCCGGATCCCGCCGCGCACCTGCCCGCAGTGTCGCCATCCACACTTCGCCCACCCGATCGCCAGCCTGCACCACGTCAGCCTTCGGCACCCGGTCGTGCGTTCCTAGCGTCCGTCCGGTCGCGGCTATTGATCACCTGAGGCGGAAAGGCCAAGATTGATCAACTGACGCCCCGCCCGCGCGTCGCGAAGGAGGGATGGTGTCCGACCTGGCCATCCCCGGGCTCGATGCGATGCCGGCGCCACTCGGCAAACTGCTCCCGACCGAATGCTGGAATGGCCGGGTCAGCTTCGAGATAGACCTGATCCGCGAGGTCGGACGTCCGGACGCGGTGCCCGAGCTGGCGCTGCGCTACGACGGTGAGACCGACGGCGTCTTCGGTTTCGGTTGGTCGCTGTCGAGCCCCAGCATCCGGCGGGGGACCGGCCGCCGGCTGCCGCGCTACCGAGACGAGGGCCCGGATGCCGATCGGTACACGACCAGCGCGGACGGTGAACTCGTCGCCCAGTTGGCGTCGACGGCAGCCGGCTGGGCGCCGGTCCGAGAGGTGCGCGAGGGCTACGAGGTCAGCCGCTTCCGGCCGCGGGTCGAGAGCCGGTTCGCCCGCCTGGAACGCTGGCGCGAGCTGTCCTCCGGGATCATCCACTGGCGGGAGACCTCGCGGGACGACGTGACCCGGATCTTCGGTCGCAGCGCCGATTGCCGGATCGCCGACCCCGCCGATGCGACGCGGATTTCCGAGTGGCTGCTGGAGGAGGAGCGGGACAGCCGCGGGAACGTACTGCGTTGGAGTTACCAGGCCGAGGATCTCGCTGGCCTGGACGATGCGATGCGGCAGGCCGAGCAGCTGCGGGCGCCGGGTCCCGGGCCGGCTCGCCATCCGAAGCGGCTGTACTGGGCCAACCGGACGCCCGGGCGTAGCGGCGACGAGCTGTTCGAGTTGGTGTTCGACTACGGCGAGCACGATCCGGCGACGCCGAGCACCGCGGCGGACGGGCCGTGGCAGGTGCGGCCGGACCTCCGGTCCCGCTACCGCACCGGGTTCGAGGTGCGCACCCGCCGGCTGTGCCGGCGGGTGCTGCTGTTCTCCCATCTACCGGAGCTGGCCACGCCGGACGCCGCCGGGTTGGGTGCCACCGGGTTGGGCGCAGCGGCGCCGGGCACATTGCTGCGCAGCTACGAACTGCGGTATTCCAGCGACGCCGCCCGCTCGCTGCTCACCGAGGTGGCCTACACCGGCTGGCGGTCCAGCGGCGAGACCGGGCGCCAGGATGCGCTGCCCAGGCTGCGGCTCGGCTATACCCAGCCCACCGGACCCGGCCCGGTGCGGGAGCTGCGCGACGAACGCGGTGCTCCGCTGCTGGCGGCGGCCGGAGCCAGCTGGTTCGACCTGGACGCCGACGGCCTGCCCGGCCTGCTGAGCCGCGATTACGGTGGCACGCTGCGGTACCGCCGCAACCTCGGCGACGGCCGGCTCACCGACGCCCGGCCGCTGGCCAGCCGGCCGGCGGTGACCGATGCCAGGGCCACGGCCACCCAGCTGGCCAAGCCGTTCGGCGACGCCCGCACGGCGGTGCTCGACAGCCGGCACGGGCCCGGGTTCCAGGACCGGTCGAGCGACGGCGACTGGCACGGCTGGGCGGCCTTCGCCGCGGTGGCCAGCAGCGTCGGTGCCGGGGCGCGTTCGGTGGACCTGACCGGCGACGGGATGGCCGATGTGCTCGCTGCCGACAACGGATCGCTGCGCTGGCATCCCGCGGCCGGCCGGCACGGTTGGGCGTGGGTGGAATCCGCCCCGGCCACGCTGGCAGCGCAGGCCGTCGACGACCGATCCGGCACGGTGCTGCTCGCCGACATGACCGGCGACGGCCTGACCGACCTGGTCCAGGTGCGGCCCGGCTCGGTACGGTACTGGCCCAATCTCGGCTACGGCCGGTTCGGTGCGCCGGTCGAGTTGGCCGGTGCGCCCGCGCTGGCCGGTCCGGACCGGTTCGGCCCGGAGCGGGTGCGACTCGCCGACGTGGACGGCACGGGGCCGGCCGATCTGATCTACCTCGCCGACGACGGGGTGATCTGCTACCCGAACCGGAGCGGCAACTCCTTCGGCAACGGCTACCGGTTGGGCCAACTGCCGGCCTGCCGGACCGGGGATACGGTCGACACCCTCGACCTGCTCGGCACCGGCGGCGACTGCCTGGTCTGGACGCCGGATCCCCGCACGGTCGCGGCCGTACCGCGCTTCGTGGAGCTGGGTCCGGGCCCGCGGCCGTACCTGCTCGACGACATCGACGACGGCTCGGGAATGCGTACCCGGATCGGCTACACCAGCTCCACCGAGGTGATGCTGGCAGACGCCGCAGCCGGCCACCGTTGGCGTAGCGCGCTGCCGTTCCCGGTGCCGCTGGTCGCCGAGATCCGCCAGCGCGATGAGATCACCGGCGCGGTCGTGGTCACCGCGATGAGCTACCGGCACGGCAGCTATGACGACGTCGAGCGAGAGCTGGCCGGCTTCGGCTACGTCGAGCAGCGCCGCACCGAGATCCTGCCGGCAGCGCGGCCGGACGCCGCCGACTGGCAACCACCGGCGCTACAGGTTTCTCGTTGGTATCACACCGGAATCTCCGACGGCGGAATACCCCGTATCGACGAGTTGACGGCCGAGTTCTACCAGGGCGATCCGGGCCGGCCCGCTCGGCCCGGCGTACGGATCGACCCCGGCCCGGCCGCCTCATCCGGAGGCCTGCCGTCCCGAGAGTTGTTGCGTGCGCTGGCCGGCCGTCTCGCCCGCGAGGAGCGCTACGGGCTGGACGGGGACCCGGCCAGCGTGTGCCCACGTTCCACCACCGACTACGGCTACCTGGTCCGCCCGCTGCAGCCTGCTGGCGAGGACGACGCTCCGCCGGCGGTGGCCGCGTTCGAGCAGCACGTGGTCCAGCGCAGCTATGAACGCATTCCGGACGACCCGCGCGCCGAGCAGCACCTCGCGCTGCGGATCGACGCAGCCGGCAACGTCGGCCGCCAGTTGACGCTGCGACATCCCCGCCGGCATGCCGAGATCGCCGACCAGGGCCGGGCCAGCGCCGTCCTTACCGAGACCGACTTCCTCAATCGCGACGAGCCGGCGAGCTACCGGCTCGGCATCGAGACCGAACGGCGCCGGTACGAGATCGGCCCACTGCCGGCGCCGAGCGGCGCCGAGCTCTGGAGTGTTGCCGACATCGAGCGCTTGCTCGCCGACGACCGGCTGGCCGACATCGCGTTCGAGGCGTCGATCGACCCGGCCGGACCGCCCCAGCGCCGACCGTTGGCGGCGTTGCGGATCCGGTACTGGAACGATGCCCTGGTCGACCTGGCACCGGCCGGAACCGCCGGTCGGCTCGCGCTGCCGGCGACCCAGCTGGCGCAGGCGCTCACCGCCGGGCTGGTTCGACAGGTGTACGGCGACAGCGCGGCCAGCGCACTGAGCGAGGCGGGCTACCTCTTCGAGGACGGCAGTTGGTGGGCGCCCGGACCGACCCAGAGCTACACCGCCGCATTCGCGCTGCCGGCGACCCAGCGTCGGCCGAGCGGCGGCACCGGTTGGATCGGCTATGACCCCTACCAGCTGCTCGCGGTCCGGCTGACCGACGAGGTCGGCAACACCGAGCACGGCATTCCGGATTACTGGTCGCTATCGCTGGGCCAGCTGCGCGATGCCAACGGGGTGGTGGAAAGCGTCACCTTCGACGGCCTCGGTCTGCCGCTGAGTATCGCGGTTGGTGAACCGACGACCTCGCCCGAGCAGGAGGTCGAACGCGATCTGCTTGCCTGGCAACGGGAAGGTCTGCCGCGCCGAGTCACTCGGCGCGGCCGACCGGGTCCGGACGCCGCCGACGCCGACATCAGCATCGACGTCGCGGTGTTCGACGGCGCCGGCAATGTTGTCGAGGGGTTCGCCGGTGCCGAGCCGGATCCGGTCAGCGGACAGCTTCGGTGGGCCTCGACCGGACGCCAGCTGTTCACCGTCGCCGGCGCGCCGGCACGCAGCTATGCCCCGTACTTCGCGGACGATCCGGTGCTGCGGCCGGAGGCGGCGGTCCCGACCCCGGCTACCCGATACCGCAGCGACGAACTTGGCCGGATCGTCGCCGTGCTGGGTGCCGACGGCACCGTCCAGCGGACGGTCTACGAACCGTGGCGCCAGCTCAACCGGGATGCGGTGGATTGCCTGCGCGGCAGCCCGTGGCAGGCGCGCCGGCAGGCGCCGGAGGCTAGTCCGGATGATCGCGCCGCGCTGGCGGCGTCCCTGCCGGCCGCCGACACGCCGATGGTCGAACTGCTCGATGCCAGCGGGGAGTCGGTGCGCAGCAGCACCGATCTCGGCGCCGGCGTGGTCGCGGCCGTCGACCAACAGCGCGACGTGGACGGTCGGGTCGTCGCGGTCATCGACCCGCGGCGGGTGGCCGCCGAGACCACCGTCCACGACATGCTCGGCCAGCCGATCGCGGTGCGCAGCAGCGCCTCGGGCACGACGCGCGCGCTGTACCACGTCGAGGGCTATCCGGTCCTCGCCTGGAACGGCCTCGGCCAACAGCAGCGGCTGACCTACGACCAGGCCGGCCGGCTGCGGGAACGGGGTTACCGCACCGACACCGACGGCTGGCGGGTGGTCGAGCACCTGGTGTACGGCGATCGGCTCGCCGATCCACCGCCATTCTCGCGCGGGCGGATCGTGCAGCATTTCGACGGTGCCGGCCGGCTCGTCCTGGACTACGACCGGCGCGGCAACGTCACCACCTACCGGCGGACGTTGCGCGCGGACCTCAGCGCCGGGCCGGTCGACTGGTCGGTGCTCGCCGATGCGGCCGACGAGCCCGGCGAGCCCGGTGCCGCCGGTGCGGCCGACGAGCTCGGCACGGTCGACGAGGCCGAGCTTGCCGCTCGCGCCGCACCGCTGCTCGGCGAGGAACTGACCACCACGGTGCGCTACGACGAGCTGTCCCGCCCCATCGCCCGCAACCATCCGGACGGCAGCGGGGTGGAGGTCGGCTACGGCCGACGCGAGCTGCCGACCGAGCTGACCGCGCGCACGGCCGAGGGGGACTGGCAGCCCGTGGCGCGCCTGGACTACGACGCCGCCGGCCGACGCATCGCGGTCCGGCTCGGCAACGGTGTCGTGGAGACCTTCGGCTACGACGCCGCCAGCAGCTGGCTGCAGGAGCTGACCACCCGGACGGCGAGCGGAGTGGCGCTGCGCGCGCAGCGCTTCACCACCGACCCGGTCGGCAATGTCGTGGTGTTGCGGGATTCGGCCCAGCAGCCCCAGTTCTACGGCAACGCCGTGATCAGCGCGGATCGAGTTTTCGGTTATGACGCCGCGTATCGGCTCGTCTCGGCCACCGGCCGGGAAGCCGTCCCGGCGACGCTCGGGCCGCTGTGGCAGCGCACCGCGGCGGCTGCCAGCTATCCGGACCTGCGCGACCGGTCGGCGGTGCAGCAGTACACCGAGAGCTACGAGTACGACCTGGCGGGCAACCTCACCGCGATCCGGCACGCGGCCGCGACGCAGGGCTGGACGGCTCGATTCGACATCGCCGCGACCGGCGACCGGGTGGTCGGGCTGCGCGATGCGGACGGAGCCTTGCTGCCGGGCAGTTTCGAGTACGACGCGGCGGGCAACGCGCTGGCCCTGGGCGGCCTGACCGGGCTGCACTGGGATGACGAGTCCCGGCTGACCAGGGTCGAGCTGGGCGGCGGCGGCACGGCATATCACGCCTATGACGCCGAGGGCCGGCGGGTGCACAGCGTGGTCGTGCGGCAGGGCTCGCTGGTCGACGGATGCGTCCGGCTGGACGGCTGGCGGCGGGCCCGGCGGCAGACGACCGATGGCGCACTGGTCGCCGAACTCACCTCCCTGGTCGTCTCCGCCGGCGGGGAACTGCTTGCCGTGCTTGATCGCCGGATCACCCGCGATGCCGCGGCACCACTGCTCGTCCGGCGCTATCAGCACGCCGACGCGGTCGGCTCGGTGGTGCTGGAGACAGGGCCGGACGGGCAGCCGATCAGCTATGAGGAATACCGGCCGTACGGCGGCACGGCCTATCGGGTGGTCACGCCCGAGCTGCCGCCCACGCCGTACCGCTTCGGCGGCGCCGAGCGCGACGACGACACCGGCCTGGACCTACATGGGGTGCGCTGCTATGCGCCGTGGTTGGCGCGCTGGATCAGCCCGGATCCGGCCGGTCTGGTCGACGGTCCCAATCGCTACTGGTACGGCCGGGACAACCCGATCCGAAACACCGATCCGGACGGCCGGCAGAGCGTGCCGCGCACCCCGCCGCCACCGCCGAGCCCGGCCATCGTGTCCTGGAACGGGCAATGGGGTGCGGAGGATCCGAACGCGGCGGTCAGCGTGTCGATCCCCGCACCGCAGCGTCCACCCGGTCGGCTGCTGGACTACGAGCGCTCGCTGCTGCCCAGCGCGCCACCACCGGCGCCACCACCGCCGGCGGGGGAGCCTCGGCCGCCCGGGGCCACTCCGCGACCGCCGGCGCACCATCCGCAGCCACCCCATCAGCAGCCGCACCACAGTCAGCCGCAGCATTCGCACCATGCCACGCACCACCGGGTGATCCAACTGCCGGCGATGGACATCGTCGGACACCCGCCATCGGCCGAAACCGGTGCGGTCGCGCACCAGCTGACCGATGCCGAGGTCGACCGGATCATCAACGACGCGTTCTACGGCCCGCCGCCCGACACCGGGGTGCGGCAATCAGCCCCGGTCGTCCCGTGGCGGCTGCCTACCGACCAGGTGCTCAGGCTGACCGGTGCCGCCGCGCTCGCCGGGGTGACGATCGGGGCGGCACCGGCGATCGTGGGCGTCATCTCGGCGGTTCCCTACCTGCCGACGCTGCTGCGGATCGGCACCGCGTTCATGACCGGCTACCGGTACGCGAGCAATCGGCAGACCGCCACGGCGACGCGCGGGCCGGGTGCGCGGGCCGAGCTGGCCGCGGTGGGGGGCACGGCGCTGGACATGCTCGCCCTGCGTCCGGCGGTGGAGGTCGGCACCGGCTCCGATGTCGTCTCCGGCCGGACGTTCACGCCGGCACAACGTTTCGACCGGCTGGTCGACGCGGTAGGCGAATCGGTGCCTCAGGTGGTGCTGCACGCCGGCGCCGCCGGTGCCGGCCGCGGCTCGGCCGGCTCGAACGTGGTGGACGACATCCGGGCGCAGAATCGAGTGCGCGACGAACTGCGCGCGCTGCGCGAGGCCGAGACCGATGCCGCCGCGACGACGGCTCCGCGAACCGGCCCGACGCCGACCGAGCCGTCGACCACCGCCGAATCGTCCGACGGTTCAAGCCCGTCCGGGTCGACCGTCGAATCGTCGGCAGTGGATCCGGTGCCACGGTCGGTGCCGCCGTACGGCAACCCACCGGCGGTCGGCCCGGTTTCCACCACCGCAGGTCAGCAGCTGTGGCCGTACACGCCGATGCCGCGAGCGCCGCGTTACACCCGCAACATCGCCCGGCTGCCGGCCCGGCTGCGGCGGGAGGCAGTACAGCTGATGGCTGCGGTCAACCAGACGCGTGCGGCCTTGGTCGCCGCCGGCGTCGGCCACCACCGGCTGCTGGTGGGTGGCGCGGTGAACGAGATCCGGCCGGGCGTCGTCGGCCGGATCATCACGGTGACCGATCCGCGGGCCTGGCAGGCGATCAGCCAGGGCCGGGTCGCGCTGCCGCAGGGTTGGCTGCTCAACGACCGGCCACCGCGGCTGCGCTGGTACAACGGCACATTGCGAATACCCTTGCAACATCACGTGGAACGCACGGCAGCGGGAATGCTCAACCAGCTCGGCGCGCCGAGCCACCTGTGGGGGCTGGTCTACACCAACCGGCCCACCTGTGCGGCGTGCTCGTTCCTCTGGCGCAACGGCGTGCTGTTCCGGAACTACACCCACCTCAACTGGGCACGCTACGTCCGTTAGCGCGGCAGCTGCCCGTCAACCGGGCAGCACGGCCAACACGATGAGCAGATCCGCCAGGGCGGTGCTGCGCAGCCGCTTCGGTTGACCGGGCGGGACGACCACCAGCGCGTCGGGCAACTGGTCGAGAACCGGCTGCGGCACGGTGATCCGCCAGGTGCCCAGCGTGCTGTGCTCCGGCAGGGTCAGCTCGAGCGGTGGGGTCGGCAGCACCATCGCCGACGCGTCCGTGCGACTCAGTCGGACGATGCCGTCAGCATGATCGTCATCGGCACTCACCACTGTGTTCGAGCCGTCCTGGACCACGATCCCGAGAGATCCGTCCGGGCTGGTCGGATAGGCCGCCCTGCCCTCCTCGGACAGCACGAGCGCCAGGTGCAGCACCCGCGGCGAGCTGGTCGCCTGGCGGGCCCGGTACGGGAACCGGGCGGGATCCAGCGCCAGCTCGAGCGTCTGTCCGGCCGCGTCGGTGATCGGATGCAGGAACTGGTACCAGGCGTCGGCGAAATCCGTGCGGGCACTGAAGAAACGGTATTGCGGGTCGCGGTTGCGGGCGGCGATCATGGCGTCCCGGGCGGCGGTCCGCAGTTCCGAGCCGCCGTCGCGGGCGGTGTAGGAGATCTCCAGGATCACATCGGTCACCGACTGGAGATCGAAGTCGTTGCACTCCGGGTCCATTCGCAGTTCCCACTCGCTGATCGCGCCGGCGCCTTCGAACGGCAGGTACCGCTCGTCCCGGAACGACAGCTCGAACAGCCCCGCGTCGCTGTGCCCGCGGCTGGTCGCAATCGCGCTGGCGGCGGCGGAATAGGAGCGGAAGCGGGTGCTGTCGGCCGGCTGCGGGTATGGCAGCGCGGCGGTCGGGTCGACCCGCACCCGGCTCGAGGTGAGGGTCAGCTCGCAGTTCACCGACGAGTACGGTCCCACCACGGCGGGCACGGTCAGGCTCACGCTGCGCAACCGCCGCAGGTAGTGGCCGGGGTGATCGGCGTCGAACAGGCCTTCCGGCAGCGAGATGTCACACCGGCCGGTGGCGCGCAGCTCGACCAGCCTGTCCGGGGCGAGCAGGGCGAGTGAGATCTGCTTGGTCAGCTCGAACTCCCGCTGATTGGAGTTCAGCCAGGCATCCTCCATCCGGCGAAGTTCGGCATGCAGCCGGTCACCGGCGTGCAGCCCCTGGTGCAGCGAATCCCAACCGCCGGTGCTGATGAAGGTGTCGTCCCGCTCGGGGTGCTCGTAGCGGTAGACCTGCTCGGCCCGCCGGGCGGCCTCCAGGGCGAGGGTGTAGCCGGCGAAGTAGCTACCGGACACCTGCTCGGCCAACCAGCCGTAAAGCTCCTGGCTGGTGAACTTCGACCGCATCGCGGCATCCATCTCGCGGGCCTGCCTGGCCTGCAGGTCATGGTTGTCCAGGCCGGCCTGCGCGATGGCCACCCGAACGTCCGCGGCGGCGAGCTGCGCGGTGAGCTGCCCGATCTCCCGGCCGGCGAGGTCGAGCTGATGCTGCCATTCCTGCAGCCGCCGGTCGTAGCCGGCACGGATGCCGCTCATCCCGCCCAGTGCTGCCAACAGCTGCCCGGTCAGCGCGAGCACCCGGGCCTGGCCGGTCACCGCGCCGGCGATCTTGCTGCCGCCGAAGGACATCGTGGCCGACGGTGAACCGCCGAAGCCCTCGACGCCCATGCTGAATTCCGGAATCAGTTGCAGGGTGGTGGCGAGGGTCTCCAGCTCCGCCTGCGGGACGTTCAACCTGGCCGCCGCCTCCAGCAGTTGCAGCTGCTGGGTCTCGCCCGGTGTCTGTCCCGCGGCGATCAGGTCCTGATAGTGCTGGCGCCGGGCGGTTGCGATGTCCTGGCTGCGCTGCAGTGCCAGCCGGCTCTGCTGTGCTTCGGCCAGCTGCTTCTGGCGCACCTCGCGCAGTGCGTCGAGCATGATCAGCTCCTGGCCGCTGCGCAGCCGGGCCAGCTGTTCGCCGTCCCGTCGTTCCAGCGCGCCGAGCAGCGCGGTGCCGAGCGCGCGGACCTCGGCGGTCAGCTCGAGCGCCTTGGCCACCGCCACCTGGAACCGGTACGGCCCGGCCGGCGCGTACGCCCCGACGGTGTCGAGGTCCACCCCGGCGGCGGCCGCGCGCACCAGCAGGTCCGGGTCGATGGGCGGGTCGAACAGCGCCATCGGCCGGGCCACGCCGTCGATGTCCTGGCAATGCCGAATCTTGAACAGCCGGTCCTCGATATCGGTCCAGTACCGCTGCAGTCGGTCGTTGGCCGGTATGCAGAAGTAGAACACCGATTCCAGTGCCCGTAGTGCCGCGGCGTCGGCTGTCCCGGCTGCTCCTGCTGGGGACGCCGGCAGCAGTTCCTCCACCGCGACCACCGCATTGGCGAAGCCGTCGAGTTCGGCGCGCAGGGTGGCGTACGTGCGCGTCGGCGGATCCTGCTCCGGCAACCGCTGTGGTTTCGGGCCGAGGATCTGCGCCGCCCACAGATAGAGCAGGCTCGCCTCCCGGACGGTTTCTCGCCGGTACTCGCGGAAGCGCGCATCTCCCCACGCCAGCAGCAGATCGAGGTAGGACATGACCACGGCCTTGGGTACCGCCAATCGGCGCAACTCGGCGACCCGCCAGGGCTGGAACGGGTTGGCACGCCAGTCGGCGACCAGCTGCGCCAAGCTGCCGACGCCGCTCGGGTCGCCGGCCAGCAGCATGCGCAGCTCGTCGACGGGATTGCCGGTCGCGGCGTCGTAGAACGGTTGCACGTTCCAATACCGTGCTGGTAGCGGTTCCGCGCCGGTGCTGGTGGGATCGAAGATCCGCTGATGCCAGCGCAGCGAATCCTCGAAGCGCTGATCCTGGCGCAGCCGCTGGGCGATGAGCAGTGGGGCGTGGACGAACAATTCCCAGTTGTAGGTGGCGTACGCACCGCCGCGTGCGAAGTCCACGCCGTCCTGCGGATAGGGCAGCGCGATCATGGGTGACGGTACGTACTGATCGGCGAAGTTCAGCTCGGCCGGGCTGTCCGGTGCCTGCTGGCTGCGACGCAGCAGGGCGGTGAGGCCGTCGCGCCGAACCGCGATCAGGAATCGGCAGATGTAGGGATGCTGGAAGAGCTCGAACCGGTACTTGCGGGTACGCGGCAGATAGGACGGCAGCGCGTTCCACACCAGCGCCGATGCGCCGGAGTCGACGAACAGCGCGGCCGGCGAACCGTTCTTGCCATCCTTGGTGTTTGCGCCTTGGCCGGCCTTGGCCGGCAGGATCCGGTCCTGGGCGAGCGCCCGCAGCATGTTCACGTCCAGCGGCGCCGGATTGCCCGCCGCGCTCTGCTCGATCCGGGCGATCAGGTCGTCCGAGGTCGCCCGCCAGGCGGCTGCCCGCACCCCGAGCGGTATCGGCTGGCTGCGTGCCACGCCCGGGTCGCCGGGAACGGGCAGCGCCGGACCGGGCACCGGCTCCTCAACCGGACGCACCACGAACGTCCGGTCGGGCCCGGCGCAGAAGAAGACGTCGTCGAACCGGTACTCGCCGGCCGACGGCAGGGTGAGCCGGAACGGCCCGGCCGGCCCGTCCAGCAGCAGCACCTCGTCGCGGATCGGATAGAGCTCGCCGGCTGCGGTGGCGACGTCGACGCTGTCCGGAAAGGGTGCGGTCAGCCGCAGCGCGCTCAGCAGGAAGTTCCCCTCGTCCCGGACGTCCGAGCTGTCCGCGCCGGGCGCGCTGAGCGCGGTCCAGGCCGGCGCCAACAGCGCGGGCCGGCGGTTGCCCGAGTAGGACGTCACCGTCGGGGCGCCGTGGCAGCCGCCGAGGGCGCCCTCACCCACCGCCAGCCCGATATCGGGATTCTGCCTATCGCGCAAGAAGATCTGGACGCGCAGGTCTACCGCGTCCTGCGGCCGGGCCGGCGCGGCCGGGCCGGTCACCGCGGTGCTGACGACCAGCCGTACCTCGGACGGATCGGCCACCTCGAACAGCACGCTCTGCGGCACGTTCAGCGAGCCGGCGGGGTTGCGCTGCAGCCCGTCGATGAGCGCCTTCAGCTGCCGGTCCGGCGGTTGCGCCGTCGGGTCGAGGCCGAGGATCTTCGGGCCGATGCCGACCAGCCAGGTCCAGAACCGGGTGCAGGCGTCGTGCAGGGCCCGCGGCTGGTGCGGAATCTCCAGCGGATCGGTGACCCGTTTGGCCTGCCAGCCGGTGCTGGATCGACGGCTGTAGGCGAGCTTCAGATCCAGGTGTTCCAACGGCGCCGGCGGCGGTGGCGTACCGACCTTGTCGGGTGGCGGCACGGCGTCGTTGACGTTGCGCACGGTGAGCACCGGTGCCGGCGGCGGTGGTTGCGGGTCGGACCGGTTCTCGAATTCCGGCCAGCACAGGAATAGCCGTCCGTCGACGACCGTCAGCACGACCTGCTCGGCGTCGATGTCGAGGGGCAGCTTCTCCCAGGCCGACCAGCGGCCGCCGGCCCCGGATTGGACGCCGTCCAGGTGCCGGTACCAGTAGCCGTGCGGCGTGCTGGCGGTGCGTCCGACCACATGCAGCCGGTCGACGGCCAGTCCCGCCCGGTCCACGCCCTGCTCGTGGTAGCACCCGCAGACCTCCAGCCGGGCGACGATGTCCAGCTGTTCCAGGTAATGGGTGTAGAGGCTTTCGATCCGGTCGCCGTCCAGCTGGCCCTGGTTGAGCTGCTGTTCCAGCTCGTCGAAGAACGGTGTCCGGTCCTCGCGCAACTCCGGGTGCAGGTAGTTCTCCGGATACAGGAAGATGCGCCGGTTCGCCTCCCACAGCCGATAGCTGTGCATCCAGCGGTGCCACTCGTCGGCGGCTTCGGCGTCGAGCCGGATCCCGTCCTCGAGCCCGAGCAGGCAGCGCTGGACGAACGTCTGAACGCTGCCGATCGCGGCCTCGATCCGGGAGGTGTCCAGGCACGGCTCGATCGAGACGTCGATCAGCAGGTCGGCGGAGAGGTCGTCCGTGGTGTTCGCCGGCGGGCTGACCGCGGCGACCAGCGCGTCGCGTTGCCGGGCCCGCAGCAGATCGCGCAGCGGCCGGGCGACGGCTGCCCACTGGTCGTCGGGATAGCGGGCCCGCAATGCCTGTACCGCGGCAGCCGATGCCGGGCCGGTCAGCTCGTCGGACACCCAGCTCAGCGCGGTCGCCGCGTGCGTCCCGATCGTGGCGAGGATCTCCAACGCGGCATCCAGCCGGCACAGTGCGGTGCCGTCCTGCCAGGCCAGCCGGCGGGCAGCGATGCCGGGCGCGCTCGGGTCGTCGGTGCCGAGCGCCCAGGCGGCCTCGCCGACCAGCGCGTCCAGATCGCCGCGGGTCGCCGCCAACTGTGCCGCGCTCGGCGCGAGGGCGGTCGCCACCGCCGGCAGCAGGGTGGCGGTTGTCGGGTTGTCGAGCGCGGCGCGCAGCAGCTCCGTCCAGTCGGCGCCGGGACGCTGCCGACGGGCCCGTCGGGTGAAGAAGTCGGCTACCCGGCCGAAGGCGTCCAGCGCCGGCATCGCCGGGGCGAGCACCGGCAGTTCGCTCAGGTCGAGCCAGTCGGTCGGTCCGGCGCCGCACACCAGCGACAGGTCGGCGCTACCGAGCTGCAACCGTCGGGCGACCTGGACGGCCTGCGCGACGAGGTCGAGGGCCGCCCGCACCTCGGCAATGTCGTCCGGATCGAGGGTGTTCACCGCGGCGGCGCGGGCGAGCGCAAGCGCATCCCCGGTCAGTACGTCCAGCACCGGCCGGCCGCCGGCGCCCAGGCGCAGCAGCGCGGCGAGCCCGCCGACCAAGGCGCTGTCGGTGCCGGTGGCCGAGGCCAGCGCGGTCACCACGGCGCGCACCGACAGCACTCGATGCAGCAGAGTGGCCAATCGCAGGCCGGCCGAGCCGGCGGTCGGCCCCAGCAACCGCGGCCAGAAGTCCGGACCCGGCAGCAGCTCCGGCACCAGCTCCAGCACGGTCCGGCGGTTCGCCGGCGTGTCGTCGAGCGGTGCCGCGGCGAAGAACGCGGCGAGCCGGGTGGTCGCCGATTTCGGGGCGATCTGCTGCAGCGATCGGGACAGTTGACCGTCCTCGACCGAGCCCGGTGGTTGCACCGCGAGTTGGTCGAGCAGCGGATCGGTAACCGCGCAGGTAGCGAGCACCTGCCGCAGCCGGGCCGCTGGCTCGGCCGCCGCACTGGCACCCAGGACGTCGGGATACCGCTGCGTCGGTAGCTGCGGAAGCAGGCCGGCCAGCTCCCGCCGGTTCGCCTCGTCATCCGCCTTGGCGGCCGGCTGGAAATAGCCCGCCAGCGGCTCCACCCGATCCGCGCTGGTCAGCCTTCGGAGCACGACGTCGAGCGTGTCGGCATCCAGCGAGACGGGCAGTTGGCTCGCTTGCCGAGCGGCTCCGAGCGAGCGCTGCAGGGCCGCTGCGACCGAATCGTCCAGCAGCGATGGGCTGCCGGCTGGCCGGTCCCCGGTCAGCAAGGTCGCAAGCTCGGTGGCCGACCAGCCCCAACGCTGAACGGCCTCCCAGCGTTCGACCAGCTCACTTACCGCCGCCGGCTGTTGGGTGGCCAGGATGTCGATGCCCTGCAGGCGGCGCAGTGACAGCAACTCCGTGAGCGGCATGCCCAGCGCCCGTGCGAGGGATACCTCCCGGTACAGGGCCGACAGCTGCGTCCGGGACAGCTGGGCGGTGGGCGCGGCCCGAAGCAGCGCGGCCAGCTCGACGCCGGTGAGCCCGAGTGCCGCTCGCACCGCTTCGGCATGCGCGGCAATCCGATCGCCACCGGCCACCGGCTCTCCGCTGCCGTCCGGACGAAGCAGCAGCGCGGGATCGGGACGACCCACTCGGACCGGATCCAGGAATACCGCCTGCCACGGCGAGGGCCGTCCACCCGGCCGTTCGGCGGTCGGCAACGGTCCCCACCACCAGGTCAGTGCCTCGATCGGCAGCGCGAGCCGCTGCTGCAGCCGACTCAGCTGCCCGAGCCGCACCAGCACGTCGGAGTCCAGGTCGGTTGCGCCGAGCGCGGTCAGCAGGTCGTCGAGTTGGGACGTCGTCCAGCCGCTGCGCCGCGACACCCGGAGGAACGCCTGCAGCGCGGTCAGCCGCTGCGGGTTCAGGTCGGTGATCGACCAGCCGGCGAGGTCGCAGCCAGCGCCGGTCAGGGTCGGGCCGCCGTGTGCTCGTACGAAGTCGGTCTCGAGCAGGATAGCCAGCTCGGGAAAGGTCAGGCCGGTCCGGGCGAGCGCGGTCCGGACGTTCCGCAGCTCGGCCAGCCAGTCGTCGCCGAGTCCCCACAACGCCTGCGCGGTCGATTCATCGGTCGGTCCACCGGTGCCGAGGATCGTCCCGGTCACCGCACCGATCTCGACCGGTGGAATACCGAGGCGTTCGGCGGCGATCGCCACCGGGGTGCCTTCGGCGTCGGGACGCAACAGCGCCAGCAGCACCGCCTCGCGCGGCGTGCCGAGCCGGGCCAGATGCAGGCGCGTCTCCTCCCACGGCCGGTCGAACGGCAATGGCCACGGATGGAATCGGGTCCGCAGGGTGCGGTAGACCTCGTCGGAATGCGGCAGCACCTCCGGCTGGACGGCAAGCTCGGCGGCCGGGCGATCGGTCGCGACCGGCACGTCACCGGCGCCGAGCCGGCTTTCGCAAAGCTCGATCGCCAGGTCGAGCTGTGGCAGCGTCGTGGTGGTGTTCGCGCAGGACAGCTCGAGCTGCTCGATGTCCGGCCGGCGGCGTCTCAGCTCGGCCAGCGCATCGCGGCTGCCCGCCGATCGATTCGCCAGGAATTGCAGCAGATCCACCAGGTAGGCGCTCGGGCTCAGCGCCGACCGGCAGTCCGGGCATTCGCAGTTCTCGACCGATCCGAACAGCGCCGACCAGGACGCCGGAACGTCGCCAGGAACAGGGGAGCCGGCCAGCGCCGTGGGCAGGCCGGCATCGAGCTCTCGCCGGAAGCGCAGCAGGTGAGCGAGCACTTGTGAGTAGGTCTGCACCGCGCGTCGGTGCAGCGCGGCTGCCGGCCGTTCGCCGAGTTGGGTCGCGAAGCGCTCGACGAACCGGCTGCCGCTCATCCGCGCGATCAGGGACGCCGAGGTCAGCCCCGCGGCGAACAACGGTTCGATGTGCTCGAAGCGTGGCGAGAGCCGATAGAGCCTCAGCAGTGCGGCGAGGTTCGCCACCAGCGGTTGCTGCTCGGCGGGCAGCTCGGCTGCCAGCGCGCGAACGTCGAGGGTGTCCAGCTCGATGTCAACGCGCTCGGCCAAGAAATTGGCCAGGTCGCCGGCGCCCGGCAACTCGGATGTGCCGAGCCGGTGCAGCAACGCGCGTCGCGGAAAGGCGTCGGCGGCACCGGTGGCCAGCGCGGCGAGGTAGCGGTTGCGTGCCAGCTGCGGATCGCCGTTGCCCACCTCGGGCGGGATCGTGCCCCCTGCCTGATCGACCAGCGCGCCCCAAGCCGACTCGTCCCACTCGGCCAGGCTGGCGACGTCGGATCCGTCAAGCCGGTCGAGCACTCCGGTGAGCAACGCGGTGTCGGCTCCGACGATCGTCGACGCGGTGAGCGCGGCCTGCAGCCGCTCGGCCACCCCCGAGCCGGCGGCCTGCTTCCAGAACTCAGCGGGCTCGGCCTGGTACCAGAGCTGCGTCAACTCCAGCCGGACCTTGTCGTCCGCGATCACGGCAAGGACCTGGCCCAACGCCGGGCCGGCCGGGTTCGGCGTGGCCAGCGCGGCGACGAACCGGCGGGCCAGCCGGGCCTGCAGCTCCGCCGCCTGGTCAGCCACCCAGGCCGGTACGATGAGGGCCTCGACGGCATCGCGAATCACCTGAGCCAGCAGGGCCGGCGGCTGCCGGGACAGCGCGGTGAGGTCGGCCGGCAGCCCGCCGCGCAACGTCGCGTAGAAGAATTCCGCCGGCACCGCCTGCGTCTTGTCCCCGGTGGACAGCGTCTGCGCCGTCAGTTGCGCGGCGAGCACGAAGATCCGCAGCAGCCGCTGCTCCCAGCCCAGATCGCTTGCCAGGAAGGCGATGTCCGCCGCCGTCAGGTCGACCACCGCCACGCCGTCGCGCTCCGGTTCGACCGTGCGGGCCAGCCGTTCGTATTCGGTCTGGGCGTCCTCGACCACGACGGTGACCAGTTCGTCCCGTCCCGCGTTGAATCGGATCGGCGATTCGGCCAACGTGGACCCATCGGCGTCCAGCACTCGGACGACCAGGTCGGCAGCGCCCTGGTCGGCTGCCGAGTAGCTGGCCTCGACGTAACCGATCGAGTAGTTGCCGCCGGCGTCGGTGACCGTCCGGCCCAGTTCCTGCTCGCTCCGGAGATCCCGGTCTATCGCGACCACCGAGGCCTGGGGCACGCCTCGACCGTCGAGACCGATCACCTGCCCGTGCACCGTGCACTGCCCTTGAGCCACCGACCCACCCCTTCCAGCGCGAAGCACGGGATCTCCGACGCATAGCAAGGGGGAGCCTCGCGCACTATGCCGGTGGGGGTCAAGAAGATCAATTAGGCACTGAAGTCGCCGAGCCGGCCGGCCGAATCACCGGGACACGCCGCCGATCAGCACCTCGGCAGCGCGATCTACCGACAAACTGGGAGCGCAAACCGCACTCATCTCCTACGAATGAGCTGTCCCGCTATGGGCATTCCGGACCAGCTCGAGAAGTACCGGACGCAACCGATCGGCAAGCTCGTGGTCGATCAGCCCGGCCTCGGCAAGCAGTAACTCCGTCAGGTGCGCGAAGACCCGGCAGAGCTCGGCTGCCTCGGTGCCACGAACGATCGTCTGCAACAGCTGTTGCCTGGTCGGGGCCGGGAGGTCGTCGACGCCACGGCAGTGATCGGGTGCCAACCCCGATCGCAGGCAGGCGAGGGAGATGATCTGCTCCCGCATGCAGTTGAGCATGGACAGCGCCTGCAGTCCACGACCTCGGCCGATGCTGGATCGGGCGTGCAGGGCGTAGAGCCAGGCCATGCCGATCATCGGCTCCGGCAGGCGGGCGGCCTTGGGGGACGGTTCGTTGGCTTCGCCGAAGATCAGCCGGAAGGTGCTGCTGGTCGGCGCGAAGTCCTCGGACGGCCAGAAGGAGAGATCGATCTCGAGTGAGTTCGCGAGCAGGAAGACCCGGAACAACGTCGGCCCGGACCACAGGTCGAAGTGGGCGATCGCGTCGTACGTTCGGTACAAGCGGTCGGTCCAGTCGTCGACCACGTCGCCGGGCGACAACCCGGCAGCCAGCCGCAGCGCGAGGTCGATGTCCGACCACCGGTCCGCGCGGCCGGCCGCCGCCGACCCGACCAGGGACGCTGCGGTGATTCGAGCGTCGGACTGTGCGGTGGCAACGAGTCGGTCCCGGACCTCTGAGCGCTCGACCTCGCTGAACACCGGGCAAGCCTACAAGCGACCCTCTGGCCGGGGGTCTCGGCGACGGCCGGCCGGCCCTGCCGCATCGCAGAGATGGATCGGCCGAGGGCACCGCGCATGCCCTCGGCCGATCCCCGACCGGGAGCTGCTTTCCGGTCGCCTCACCATGATCATCCGGCGGGTTCGGTCAACCCATGGGCGAACGGCCCGGCCAGCCCGTGCCGAAGGTCCCGAATGCGGGCCGGTGGCCCGGCGGGCTCCCAGGTCACGACACCTAGCGCAGGCGGATGGTGTCGGAGTCGACGGCGACATCGTCCCAGGCGATGATGCGCATGTCCTTGTGAAGCCGGCGGATGATGGTGCGCAGTAGCCACGGGCCTTGCTGCTCGCGGCGGTCGTAGCCGAGCAGTGATCCGGTATGGCGACGGCTGACGATGAGCGCGTGGACCCTGGGCGCGGCCATGGAGCCGCGCAGCGGACCGTCCTGCACGCAGCGGAGGTCGGTGATGATGCCGATCCGCTGCCCGTCGCGGTCGAGGACCGGCCGGCCGAGCAGGTCACTTGCTCGCATGGTGGCTCCCCGGAATGCGGGCGATGAGGTGTCGATCGAGCCAGCGTTCCAGCGATGCGACGGCGACTTCCTGCTCGGTGCCGGCGATGGTGATGGCACTGCCGATGTCGGTGACCTGGGCGAAGTCGATCCGCGGGGTTTGCTGGCGATCCGGCGTGGCGAGCCGGGCGGCGATGGAGCTGAACCAGCGACCCAACCGGCCGCCCAGCCGAGGCCCGACCGCCCGCGGCCCGACGAGGATCGCCACCACATAAGGCCTACCGGTCTCATCGACCTCCAGTTCCAGGTCGTCGACCTTGCAGACCAGGTGGCCGTCGGAATCCTGTACCTGGCGGTCGAGCAGGTGCAGGTGCAGATCTAGCTCGCGTCCTGCTGCCATGGTCACTGTCCTGCCTTGGTGAGCAACATCAACGGGATGGCGGCCGCTGCCGCGATCAGGATGAGAACGAAGAAGATGGTGCCGAGGAAGTTGGCGAACCGGCCGTTGGCCTTGTCCCCCATGTAATCCGGGTCGTTGGAGATGACCAGGATGGGGAAGTAGGTCAGCGGCAGCGCGATCGCTGAGAACACCACGGAGTACTCGGTCACCGTGATCGGATCGATCGTGGTCAGTACCGCGCCGACGGCGAAGATCAGCGACAGCAGCACGACGGTATGAAAGCGTGCGGCGGCGCGCGGCTTGACGTACTTGCCCCACTGCCAGCCGAAGTATTGGGCCGCGCTGTAGCCGCAGGACAGGCCGGTCTCGAGCGCGGCACCGAAGGTGGCGGCCACGAATCCCAGGATCGCCACCGCCAGTGCGATCTTGCCCGCGGCCACCGCGACCGGCAGCCCCACGCCGGCCAGGGTGTCGACGGTGATCTGGCGTGGCAGCAGTACCAGTGCCGAGACCGCGGCGATGGACAGCGACAGCAGGCCGCCGAGTGGGAATCCGACGAAGACGTTGATGCGGGAGGTGATGATGTCCTTCTTGCTCCAGCCTTCCTCGACCCCGCCGGAGGAGAAGAAGAACACCTCGTAGGGGGTCATCGCCGCACCGAACAGCCCGATGGCGTAGTAGAAGTACGGCAGCAGCTTTTCTTTGCTCGGCTTGTGCGGGACGGTGATCTGGTGGATCAGGTGCGTCCAGGACGGGTTCAACTTCCACAGCGCGAACGCGAACACCACCAGCGCCAGGCCGAGCATGCCGAAGACGTTCTCCAGCACCGAGAACTTCACCCGCCAGATGATCAGCCATGCGGCCAGGCCCACGATGGGCACCCACAGCAGGTAGTTCACGCTGGTCGCCAGTTCGATCGACAGCGCGATGCCACCGATCTCGGCGGTGAAGGTCAGCAGGGTGACCAGGAACGAGGCGATGAGGTTGGCCAACCCGAAGCGTGGGCCGAGCCGTTCCCGGACCAGGTCGAAGGTGCCGCGGCCGGTGATCGCGGCAACCCGTCCGGACATCTCCGCGTACAGGCAGATGCCGACGACACCGATGAGCGTCGCCCACGCGAGCGAGAGGCCGTAGCGGGATCCGACCAGCGCGTTGGTGACCAGGTCACCGATGTCGACGAAGCCACCGATGGCGGTCAACACCCCGAGCGCGACGGCAAAAAGTCGCTTCACGGTGTCGGATCCTCACTGAAGGCGCTCAATTGGTCGGCGGTCTGCGTGAGGTCCTTCGCGGTGGCGGTCACGGTCGCCGTGTCGTTGCGGCGGGCGGCGATCCGTAATTGGGCAAGCCCGTCGCTCCCGTCGCTCAGGATCTTGTCCAGCTTGTCGCGGACCTGGTCGGCGACTTCGCTCTGCGGCGGCTGGATGGAGTCGAAGGTGGCCTGGATGGAGGAGAAGTTGTCTTCGGCCTGGGACAACGCGACCAGTAGGTAGGCATGCAGCATATTGCCGCGATTGCTGGTCTTGACCGCGAGCAGCGCGGTCTGCAACTGCGACAGCGCCGCTTGCGCGGTGTGGCCGGCCTTGCCCTGATAGGTCGAGGTGGTACGAGCCGGCCCGACACATGAGACGCACGAACCGATCAGCAGGACGGCCGCGAGCGTCCGAACTCGGTGTTTCATTCCTCGCTACCCGGGCTGCCGTGTAGCACCACGAACGCCAACAGACCGAGCAGTAGCAGGAACCCGGCCCACGCGGCCAACAAGGCCAAGCCGTCAGTCACCCATCCCACCTCTAAGTACCAGCCGGCAACAGACTTCACCGGTACTTCCGCCTCGGCTTGGCGGGCAACGCGCACACCCTTATTACGTCGGTAAGGTACCGCAGCGGCCGCCACTCGGCACCGTGACGTGGTACCTACCGATCGAGTACCTGCCGTACGCGTTGGGGTCTCGGGCTGATGATCGGTCACCGTTTCGGTGCCGAGCCGAACCCGCTCAACCGGCCCGGTCCGTCTGCCGTCGAGATAGTCGGTGCAGTAAGGGTAAAGCGTCTCCTCCTCGCTCGGTTCGAGGCTGGGGCCGACCCGTGCAAGAAAGGAATCGAGCTGACGGCAGGCGGTGATCGTCGGTCCACCGATAGACGGCGGAGGCGATCGTCAGTCCACCGATAGGTGGCGACTGTGATCGTCAGCCTCGGCCCGCGTCAGCGAACTATATCTACAACGTAAGCCCTGGCCTTCGACCCGACACCTCGACAGCCACCGAGGGACTGGCAAGAGATCGAGCGGCTAGGACTCGGGAGCAAGCGAGCGCCCCGGCAGCCGTACGGCCAGTTTTTGACAGGTATGTCGTCGGCGAGGCCAGCCACATGCCAGACTTCTGACGTGACAACGCGACCTACCACCGGCGGCTCCTGGCGCCGCATCCACCGGTTCACGGTCGTTGTCGTGCTCATCTCGCTGCTGCTGACCGCGGTCCTGTCGTGGTTGGCCTACACCGTGAACGCCCATACCGAGGAGCGGCTGCTGCGGTTGAAGGTCGCCGAGACCGGCGCCGTGCTGCAGGCGGCCATTCCGCAGATACAGACGACGCTTGCCTCGGCGGCGGAGTTCGCGGCCACCAGCAGTGACCCGGCTGCCGGGTTCAGGCGCTACGTCAGCGGTTACGTCGGGGATAAGAAGCAGTTCGGCTCGGCCTCGCTCTGGCAACTGGACTCGGCGTCCGGGCCCCGATTGGTCACCGTCGTGGGCCTGCAGCCGAAGTTGGCCGCTCGGCCGGGTGGCCCCGGTAGCTTCCTGGCCCAGGCCGCCACGGCGAAGGGCGTCCAGGTTCTCGACCTGTTCAGCAAACCCGCCCGCCGGCTCGGTTACGCCTATTCGGCCGAGGCGCCGCATCGGACGTATGTGGTCTACGCCGAGAGCGTGCTGCCGGCCGACGAACTGGTCGCGGTCACCCCCGGCACTCCGTTCTCAGACCTGCGCTTCGCCCTGTATCTCGGACAGAGCCGATCGGCCTCCGCGCTGATCGAGGCCAACGTCAGGCACCTGGGCCGACACACCGCCTCGACCACCGTGCCCTTCGGCGATCAGTCGCTCGAGCTGGTGGCATCGGCCGATGGCGCGCTCGGTGGCACGCTGAGCGCGGTGCTGTGGTGGATCGTGGCGCTGGCCGGCCTGCTGCTGTCGATAGCTGCCGGAATCGTCACCGAGCGGCTGCTGCGTCGACGGCAGACCGCCGAGGAGTTGGCCGTCCACGTGCAGAGCCTGCTGCAGGAGCAGCGGGTCATCTCCGAGACGCTGCAGCAGGCGATGGTGCCGGCGCACCCACCGGAGGTGCCGGGCCTGGACATCGGCGTCCGCTACCTGGCCGGAGCGGCCGGCCTGGATCTGGGCGGTGACTGGTACGACGTCATCGACCTCGGGAACGGGCATACCTTCCTGTCCATCGGCGACGTCTCCGGCCGCGGCGTGCGGGCCGGGGCCATCATGTCCTCGCTGCGGTCGGCGGTCCGCGCCTTCGTCAGCGAGGGCCACGGACCGGCCGATGTGCTGAAGCGGGTCGCCGGCCTGCTCAATGTGGTCTCCGACGGTCACTTCGCCACCGTCCTGCTGGCGGTCTTCGACCGTCGGGACCGCCGGCTGACCATCGCCTGCGCCGGGCATCTGCAGCCGCTGCTGATAGCCGACGGGCATGCCGACTACCTCGAACTCACGGTGGGCCCACCGATCGGGACGGCCCATACGCCGGCGAACTACACCGAGCAGGTCATCCAGTTGCCCGCCTCAGCTACCCTGCTCCTATTCACCGACGGGCTCGTCGAACGGCGCGGTGAAACCATCGACGACGGATTGGAACGCCTGCGGCAGGCGGCCACCCAGGCACCGACCGAGATCGAGCCGCTACTGAGCTTTGTTGCAGACGAACTGAAGGAATCCGCCTCGACGACCGACGACACCGCGATCTTGGGAGTGCAATGGGCATGACCACAACCGAGCCGGACTTTGAAGGTAATGCGCACTTCTATGCCGATCACGCACGCGCGGACACCTGGGTCGTCACCGTCATCGGCGAGGTGGACCTCGCCAATCGCGACCGTTTCGAAGCCGTGGTCAAGCGAGCGCTGAACGCCACCCCGCCGAAGCTGGTATTCGACCTCGCCGGGGTGCGCTTCATGGACAGCTCGGGGCTCGGGGTGCTGCTCGCGGCCACCCACGGCGCGACCTCGGTGGAGGTGCGGGCACCGTCGTCGGCCGTGCGGCGACTCATCGAGATAAGCGGCCTGGCCGAGTTGCTTCGGATCGTCGAATGAGCGGCACGATACGGCTCGCGCCGCTACCCAAGTCCGTCAGCGAGGCCCGCCGCTTCGTGGTGGAGCAGACCTACGATCTGCCCCGGGCGGTGCGGGACGCCTTGGAACTCTGCGTGTCGGAGCTCGCCGCCAATTGCGTTCTGCACGCGGTCAGCACCTTCTCGGTCACCGTGATCCGGTCGGACGGCGTCCGGATCGAGGTGACCGACACCGGTTCCGGCGCGGTGGAACCCCGAGAGGCCGGTGAGCGGGAAGCCCGCGGTCGAGGCCTGCGGATCGTTCAGGCACTCGCCGATGCCTGGGGCGTGCTGCCGTCCGAACAGCCGCCGGGTAAGACGGTCTGGGTGGAGATCGACCTCGCCCGAGCGGGCTAGGGTCCGCCGTTCCGGCTCGCGACCGGCGCGACAAGGGGCATTACGGTCGCTCCGGTGACCCGACCGGAAGCAATTGTGAGCGGCATCACGCAATTGTCCGTAACGTCGTGATGCGCCGTCTCGTCCTCATTCTGTTTCCCCGGCCGTCGCGGCCGGGCCGCTATCGGAGGAGGAACCAGATATGCGCGTGCTCGTAGCCGGCGCGACCGGTGTCATCGGCCGCCAGCTGACACCCCTGCTGGCGTCGGTCGGCCATGAGGTCTTCGCGATCGCCAGGCCGGGATCGGCCGCCTCATCCCTGGAGGCGATGGGGGCGCACCCGGTGGTGGGCGATGTGCTCGACGGCGCCGGCATCCTGCAGGCGGCGCGCAACGTCCGGCCGGAGGCGGTCGTGCACATGGCCACCGCCATTCCGCAGCAGATCAACCCGCGCAAGCTGGCCGCCGACTTCTCCGTCACCAACCGGTTGCGTAGCGAGGGCACCCGCAATCTGATCGTCGCGGCGCGCGAGGTGGGTGCGCAACGGATCATCAGCCAAGGCCTGGCCTATGCCTACGACCCCGCCGCCGGTGCTGAGCCGGCCGACGAGGACGCGCCGTTCTGGCAGAACCCGCCCAAGCAGTTCGCGCCGGTGCTGCAGGCCCTGCGCGACCTGGAGCAGCAGACCAGCTCGGCCGGCGGTCTGGTCCTGCGCTTCGGTCACCTCTACGGTCCTGGCTCGATCTACGCCGCGGACGGCTCGTTCACCCAGCAGGTGCGAGCCGGCAAGGTGCCACTGGTCGGCGGCGGCACCTCGGTGTTCTCCTTCACCCACGCCCACGACGCGGCGACCGCGGTGGTGGCGGCCCTGGACAAGGACGTGACCGGTGCGCTGAACATCGTCGACGACGAACCCGCCGCGATGAGCGAGTGGCTGCCGGAACTGGCGGAGCTGCTGGGCGCCAAGCGTCCGAAGACCGCGCCGGCTGCCCTGGCCAAGCTGGCGGTGGGCGAGTGGGGCGTGGCGTTCATGACCCGGCTGCGCGGCGCGGACAACGCCCGGGCGAAGTTGAACCTGGACTGGAAGCCGCGCTACGGCTCGTGGCGGACCGGTTTCGCCGAGGAGTTGGGAGCCGGCCAACGGAGCTAGGCTGAGCGGGAAGCTCCGATGCAGGGAGGTCCCGGGTGACCCAGGTGCGGACGCCCGCCGTCTCGACGACGGCGGGCCGGGAGGAGTTCCTGGCCGACTTCCAGCAGTACCGGCCGCTGCTGCTGGGCCTGGCCTACCGGTTGCTGGGCAGCATGTGGGACGCCGAGGACACCGTCCAGGACGCCTACCTGCGGCTGGCCGGCACGGATTGGTGCCAGGTGCAGCAGCCGCGCGCCTACCTGATCACCGTGGTGTCCCGGTTGGCGCTCGACCGGCTCCGGTCCGCGCAGGTCCGGCGGGAGGACTACACCGGGCCGTGGCTGCCCGAGCCGATCGACACCGCCTCCCTCGGCCCGCTGGATACCGCCGAGCTGCGCGACAGCGTGTCCTACGCGACGATGCACATGCTGGAACGGCTGTCGCCTCCGCAACGGGCGGTGTTCGTGCTGCGAGAGGCGTTCGGGGTGCCGTATGAGGACATCGCCTCGGTGGTCGGCGTGCCGCCGGCGAACTGTCGGCAATTGCTGCTGCGTGCCCGCCGGCGGCTGGCCGACGGAGCCCGTCGGCCAGCCGGTTCGGCGCCGGCCAGCTCGACGCCGGAGGAGCATTCCCGGTTGCTCGTCAGCTTTCTCGACGCCGCCCGCACCGGCGACCTGCAGGCGCTCAACGGTCTGCTTGCCGACGATGTCGTCGCCTGGAACGACGGCGGTGGCCGGGTGCGTGCGGCCCGCCGGCCGATCACCGGCCGGCAGCAGGTGCTGGCCTTCGTCGCCGGCCTGGCCGGGCGATACGACATCGGCGAGGCCCGACTGGTCGAGGTCAACGGGCATCCGGCGCTGCATACCCACCTCGCCGGCGGCGAGCAGTTGGTGGCGCTGCGGGTGGTCGAGGGACGGATCCAGGAGATCTACGCGCTGCTGAACCCGGACAAGCTCGGCCGGCTGGCCGAGATCGCGACCGCCGGCGGCTGACGAACCGTTCGGCGACCCGACCAGGTCGTCGCCTGCCGGCATTGACCAGCTAGCAAAAGGCGAAACCGCGTTGGGTCAGCGGGCAACGGTGGGTCAGCCGGCCTGTGCGCTCAGCCGCGGGAAGAGGGCGGCCGCGTTCTGCCGGGCCAGCCGGTCGCGCTGGTCGGCTGCCATCGGGTACGCCTCGGTTAGGGAGTCGAACAGCTCGATCGCGAACTCGGGTGCGTACGGCCAGTCGCTGCCGTACATCAGCCGGTCCGCGGCGGCGAATCCGAGCAGGCTGGGCAACGTCGTGGGGCCGCACAGGCCGGTGTCGAAGTAGAACCGGCGCAACTGCTCCAGCGCCGCCATCGGGTCGCCGCCGCGGGCGATCACCGGCGCGATCCGGTAGGCCTGGTAGGGCAGGAAGCCGCCGCCGTGCGGCAGGATGAACTTGATGTTCGGGTAGTTCTCGAGCGCGCCGTTCATGGCCAGGCTGACCGCGGCTCTGGTCGTCTCGAACGGGTAATCCACTGCCACCGGCGGAACGTTCGGCGCACCTGGGCCCGGCACGTCGGTGGGATGGACGAACACGGTGGCGGCCCGGCTGTCGAGCTCGGCGAACAGTGGTGCGAACGCCTCGTCGCCGAGGTACCGGCCGCCGACGTTGGTCAGCAGGATGACGCCGTCGGCGTGCAGATCGTCCAGCGCGCGGGTGGCTTCGGCGACGGCGCCCGGCACGTCCGGCAGGGTCAGGGTGGCGAAGAAGCCGAACCGGTCCGGATTACCGGCCACCACCTCGGCGGTGTAGTCATTGACCTGGCGTGCCTGGGCCCGGGCCTGCTCGTCGTCGCCGAGGTGCACGCCCGGCCCGGACAGCGACAGCAGCGACGCGGCGATGTCGTGCCGGTCCATGACGGCGAGCGCCTCCTCGACCGACCAGGACGGCAGCGGCGGCCCCTCCTCGCGATGTCCCTGAGATCGCAGCCATTCCGGGTAGCCGGGTGGCACGAGGTGGTGGTGAACGTCTATCCGTCGCAGGTCGGGCATCCGGGCACACCTTTTCGAGAATCGGTAGGTAGCAGAACTTAATCGCTAGTTCGTCGTCCTGCGCGACGTCCGATCGTGTCCGATCGCTGCCGGCTCGCGACGCGGATCCGGCCGCCAGCGGTGGGATGGCTGACCCATCGAGCGACGGCCGACCGGTTCGCCGGCCTTGACGCCACCTGGTCGACCGGTGTCGAGCTGCGGCTCCACGGCCAGCTCGGCATCCGAGGCCCAGGCCGCGGTGACCAGTCGGGCTTGCTCGGGATTCAACCGGGGATCGCAGAACGACGTGTAGCGGGCACCCACCCGGTGCACGGCCGTCTCGTCCGGCACGCATTCCTCGACGGCGTCCGGACTGGTCTCCAGATGCAAGCCGCCCGGCTGGCCACCGGCGCGTCGCACCGCTCGCTGGAACGCGTGCACCTCGGCCACCACCGCCCGCAGGTAGCGGGTCTTGTGCCCGGACGGCGCGGTGACCGTGTTCGCATGCATCGGATCGCACAGCCAGATCGCCGGGTGGCCGGCCGCGCGGACGGCCGCGACCAGCTCGGGCAGCAGCGTTGCCACGGTCTCGGCGCCCATTCGCGCGATGAGGGTCAGCCGGCCGGGCGTGCGGTGCGGATCCAACCGCTGGCACAGCGCCAGCAGGCTGTCCGGCCGCGCGCGTGGGCCGACCTTGCAGGCGACGGGATTGGTCACTCCGGCGAGCAGCTCGACGTGGCGGCCGTCCGGCTGCCCGGTGCGCTCGCCGATCCAGGGCCAGTGGGTGGAGGTAAGCAGTGTCGAGCCGTCCGGCTGGCATCGCAGCATCGGTTGCTCGTAGTCCAGCAGCAGCGCCTCGTGGCTTGTCCAGACCGGTGCCTCGAAGACGGAGCGTTCGGTCTGGCCCGACCAGCCGAGCTGGCGCATCACCTCACTCGCCGCGGCGTAACCGGTCAGGATGTGCTGGGGATCCGGCCGCCGATCAGCCGCCGTCGGCCCGGGCCGGTTCACCATGTGCCCGCGGTAGACGGGCAGCACCTCGGTCCCGACGCGTTCGAACTCCGCCGAGCGCGGCTTGCAGAACTGGCCGCCGATCCGGCCCACTCGCAGCACCGGACGCCCGGCGGTCAACGCCAGGGTGCCGGCGAGCAGGTCGAGCAGGGCGGCCTTGCGAAGCACGCTCGCCCGGTCGCTCTCAGCCGGATCCTCGGCGCAGTCACCACACTGCAGAACCAGCGCCTCGCCGACGGCCACCCTGGCCAGCAGCTCCCGCAGCGTCGCGACGTCCTCGGCCCGAACCAGCGGGGGGCAACCGGCCAGATGCCGGCGGACCCGATCCACGCCGGCCGGGTCCTCCCAGAGTGGTTGTTGAGCCGCGGCGACCGACCGTCCCTCGAACGGTGCGCTGTCCACTTCACCTCCAGGCAAATCCCGCCAGCCAGATCGCCGAGCGGGTTGTAATGCGGTGATGACGGCTTCGAACAACGGGCTAAACGCCCATAACCGTCCTCACTACGCGAACGCCCCTCGAGCATTGCATTGCGCCCGTCGTCTCGACCACGCTCATTCGTCCCGCTCAATCGAGGTGCGCCGGTCGAGGTACCCGATCGGGTACCTCCCCGCACTCCGGTCCGGCAGGGCGCTCAGGCGGTCTGATCGCCCTTTCGTCCGATTCGTTCCACATTGAGCATTGGTTCAGGCAGGCGGACGTCCGAGCAACCTGCGAGCCGGAAGCGCGACCCGAGGTCGCCGTGTCGCCGGTGCGTGGCGATCGGTAGCCCCCGGTCGTGATCGGTAGCCGCTCGTGATCGGTAGCCGCTCGTGATCGGTAGCCGCTCGTGCGGCTGCCAAGGCACCGCCCAGACCGCTTTTCACCCGCGAAGATCGCTAGGAGGCCATCCGTGATGATGGAAGATGCGGAATTCCGCGCCGGTTACGGGGTGGGCATCAAGGCCATTGGTGTCCGGATTCCCGAGCAGGTGGTGACCAACGCCGACCTCGAACAGCGGCTGGAGACCACCGACGAGTGGATCACCAGCAACATCGGTATCCAGACCCGGCACTGGTCGGGACCGGCGGAGCAGACCTCCGACCTGGGCGCCGCGGCGCTGCTCGACGCGTGCCGGCAGGCCGGGGTCAGTCCGCACTCCATCGATCTGGTGATCTGCGGCACGTACACCCCCGACCACATGATCCCGGCGGCGGCGGTGGCGATCATGGGCAAGGCCGGGATGCGCGACGTCCCCGGCTTCGACGTCAACAGCGGTGGCTGCCCGGGCGGCGTGTTCGCCCTGGACGTCGGTGCCAAGTACGTCGCGTCCGGGCAGTACCGGCGAGTGGCGGTGGTGCTCGCCGACGTCACCACCAAGCTCTTCGATCCGGAGGACCGCACGGTCGGGGTGATCTTCGGCGACGCCGGCGCGTGCTACCTGCTGGAGCCGACCAAGCCTGGCGTCGGGGTGACCTCGGCGACCATGTACAGCGACCCGACCACCTATGAGACCGCCTTCGTCAAGCGGGAGCAGCGCTACTGGCCGGACGGCAGCCCGAAGCAGTCGGCCTACGGCGACAACTTCTGTTACATGCACGGACGTTCGGTGCGCGACTACGCGCTGGATCGGATCCCGGACTTCACCGAGAAGCTGGTGAAGAACCACGGCCTGGCCTTGGACGACATCGATCTGTTCATCTTCCACCAGGCCAATTACCACCTGATCCACCTGATGATGGAGCGGCTGGGCGTGCCGGCGGAGAAGACCATGACGACCGTGCAGCGGTACGGCAACACTTCCGGCTCCGGCGTGCCCATCGCGCTGCGGGCGGCGCTCGAGGAGAACCGGGTCTCACCCGGCGACAACGTGGTGCTGGTCTCCTTCGGCGCCGGCATGAGCCACGGCGGCACCCTGCTGCGCTGGCCGGACCAGCACGACTACGTCCAGCCCTGGTGAGCGGTCCAGCCCTGGTGAGGGTGCTTCGCCGGTCGCTCGTCCGCCGGTCGCTCCTGGTGGATCGGCCATGACCCAGGTCGCGGAACTGCCCTCGATCGCGGACCATCCTGTCGATCCCGGCTTCCACCGGATCACGGTGCGCCGGTTCGACGGCCTCACCGAACTCGTGCTGAGCCGACCGGAGCGGCGCAACGCCATCGATCTGGAAACGTCCCGGGAGCTGTTGGCCGCCGTGCTGGACGAACGCACCCTCGCCAGCAGGTGCGTGCTGCTCACCGGCGCGGGTGAGCACTTCTGCGTCGGGGGAGATCTGAAGAGCTTCGCCGGCCGAGCGGATCTCGCCGAACACCTCGGCTCGGTGACGGGATACCTGCACGCGGCGATGAGCCGGTTGGCCGCGATCCCGGCGCCGCTGGTGGTGGCGGCGCAGGGTCACGTGGCGGGGGCCGGGCTCGGGTTGGCATGCCTCGGCGACGTCGTGGTCACCGAGGTCGGCAGCACCTTCCGCTCGGCCTACGCCGCGATCGGGCTCTCCCCGGACGCCGCCACGAGTTACCTGCTGCCACGGCTGATCGGCATTCGGCGGGCCAAGCGGATGACCTTGCTGGGGGAGGTGGTCGAGGCCGAGCGAGCGGTCGAGTGGGGTCTGTGCACCGAGGCGGTGGCGGCCGGCGGCGCGCTCGAGCGAGCCGGCGAGCTCGCCAGGCAACTGGCCGGTGGGCCGACCCAGGCATTCGGCCAGACCAATCGACTGCTCGCTGAAGCCTGCCGCCGGTCGTTGCCCGAGCACCTGGAGGACGAGTCGCTCACCCTCGGCCGGGTGGCCGGCACGGCCGACGCCGTGGAGGGCATCGCCGCGTTCCTGCAGCGGCGGCCGCCGCACTTCGTGGGATAGGAGGACCGCAGCGATGGATCTGCAAGGCAATGTGGCCCTGATCGCCGGTGGCACCTCCGGCCTGGGGCTGGCTGTGGCACGCCAACTGCTCGATGCCGGCGCGTCCATCGTGCTGCTGGGCCGGTCACCCGAACGGGGCGAGAAGGCGCTCGCCGAGCTCGGCCGTGACGTCTGCTACGTGCCCGGCGACGTCATCGAGCCGGCCGACGTGCAGGCCGCGGTGGCCGCGGCAACCGAGCTCGGCCGGCTCAGCGTCGCGGTCACCTGTGCGGGTGTCGCCCGCTCGGGGCAGGTGCTTGGTCGGGCTGGGCCGTACCCGCTGGCCGAGTTCGAACACATCGTGCGGATGAACCTGATGGGGACCTTCAACGTGGTGCGGCTGACCGCCGAGGCGATGCGGGAGAACGAACCGCAGGACGGCGATCGCGGTGTGATTATCTGCACTTCCTCCATCGCCGCCTTCGACGGCCAACGGGGCCAGTCCGCCTATGCCGCCAGCAAGGCGGGCATCTGCGGCATGACCCTGCCGCTGGCTCGGGACCTGGCCAGATACGGCATCCGGGTGATGACGATCGCTCCGGGCCTGTTCGACACCCCGATGATGGCGACGTTGCCGGAGGCCGACCGCGCCGCGCTGGTCAGTCAGACGCCGCACCCGCGCCGGCTCGGGCAGCCGGAGGAATATGCCTCGCTGGTCGCCCAGATCGTGGAGAACCGGATGCTCAACGGCGAGGTGATCCGGCTCGACGGTGCTATGCGGTTGAGCAATATCTGATGAATTTTCCAGATTCTTCCTTTCAGACGTTATGGTGACTGTATGTCCGAATCGATACCTTAGTCGCCGTGCCGCGGTCCGCGGTATCCGGGTGGCCAGCCCGGGCGGAGCAACGGCCCTTACCTGATTAGTCGATCAACCTCTCTCGGTAGACCCGAAAGATGTGAATCCTGGAGGAAGAAGAATGCGAGTCTTGGTTGCGGGTGCGACGGGCGTTATCGGCAGGCAGCTGGTGCCTGTCCTTAGCTCCGCCGGACACGAGGTGATCGCGGTGTCGCGGTCGCGGGCTCGCACCGGTGACCAGCCGGGTGCCCACGCGGTTGCCGCCGACATCCTGGACCGGGCCGGCATCGCCAGGGTGGTCCGCGACCAGTCACCGGACGCGATCGTGCATATCGCCACTGCCATTCCGGATGAGATCAACCCGAAGAAGATCGCCGAGGACTTCGCCACCACCAATCGGCTGCGTACCGAGGGCACCCGCAACCTGCTGGACGCGGCCGCGGCGGCCGGCGTTCGCCGGTTCATCGCTGAAGGCCTGGCTTACGCCTACGACCCCGACGGCAATACGCCGGCCACCGAGGACGTGCCGTTCTGGCCGAACCCGCCGAGGGAATTCGCCCCGGTGCTCGCCGCGCTACGCGAACTGGAGGAGCGGACCGCCGAGGCGAACGGCCTGGTGCTTCGGTTCGGCCACCTGTACGGGCCGGGTTCCATCTACGCCGACGACGGATCGTTCGTTCAACAGGTCCGGGCGGGCAAGGTGCCGCTGGTCGGCGGCGGTACCTCGACCTTCTCCTTCACGCACGCCTACGACGCGGCTACCGCCATCCTGGCCGCCGTCGAGGGATTCGCGGTCGGAGCGCTCAACGTCGTCGACGACGAGCCGGCCAAGATGAACGTCTGGCTGCCGGTACTGGCACAGCGGCTCGGCGCGCGTAAGCCCAAGAGTGCCCCGGCGATGATCGCCAAGCTTGCCGTCGGTGGTTGGGGGGTCGCATTCATGACGCAGCTGCGCGGCGCGGACAACATCAACGCCAAGCGGGCGCTGGACTGGACCCCGCGGTACCGGTCCTGGCGGGAAGGGTTCGCCAGCGAACTCGCAGAACCGGTGGCGCGGTAGGCCGGCGGTCCGAGGACGTGCCGTGGCCCTCGGACCGGACCCCCGGCGACGGTTGCCCGTTCGGCAAATCGCGTTTGCAGTGCCAGCGCAAGGATTGACCTGGCCGAGGTTCGTACCCGTTGGTTGTGGGTCGAACAGCGACCGATCATAGGCCGGCGCTGTTCGGTCGTGCCAGGGCGAGTCGAGGCCACTTCGTCGGTGCACCACCACTCGCTGGTGCCTAGTTCTGGTTGTGCGTCATCAGCCCACACCGTGGCTGATGCACCCGAAGTGCGTGCGCAAAACATGCAACGCACCGGAGACGGAGGATGTGGCAGGAATGCGTGGGAACAATGGGTAGTGCCGTCGTGTCGATCGCCGAGCCCTGGAACTCGGCGACTGTCCCGGTCCAGCGAGAATATCCCGACTCGATACTCGCCGAGCTGAGCGGGCTGCTGTTCGCCTCGCTGCCGCGTAGCGATCAGCGGCGCAACGGCGCCCAGTACCTGCAGGGGCTGTTGCTGGCCGAGGGCCGCAAGTCCATTCGCAACATCGCGTTCGCGCTGCGGCCGCGGGCCAACGAGCAGAGCCTGCACCACTTCATCAACTCCTCGACCTGGGACTGGACGGTGGTCCGCCGGGCCCTCGCCGGTTACGTCACTCGGATGGCGTTTCCCCAGGCGTGGGTGCTGTTTCCGATGACCACGCAGATGACGGGTGAGCAGACGGTCGGCGTGCAACGGCGGTTCGCGCCCGCCCTCGGCCAGCACGTCAACGTCCAGCAGGCGATCGGGGTGTGGTCCAGTTCGGAGCAGGCGACGAGTCCCATCTCCTGGCGGCTGCACCTATCGCGGGAGTGGCTGGACGACTCCGCCCGCCGGCACAAGGCCTCGATTCCGGACTGCGTACGGACTGAGTCGCTGGCGTCCTGCATGACCGAGGCGATGGCCGAGCTCGACGACTGGGACCTGCCCGACCGGCCGGTGGTCCTCGACGGCCGAGGTCTGGACGCGGCGCAGGCCGTGCTGCGGTTGGGCCGGGCACGCCGGCCGGTGCTGGCCCGTATCGATGCCGAGCTGCCGCTGCTGGTCACCGAGCCGGCGCTGTCAACAGCCGCCGGGCGGCCGTTGCGGGCAATGCAGATCCTGTCGGGTACGCAAGCCACGCGCCGGCTGGTGACCTGGACCGACGACCTGGCCGCAGGCACCAAGCGTGCCGATGTGGTGACCTCGGTTCGGGTCCGGATGCCGGCCGGCCGATCCGGTGCCGGTGAGCACCGGATGCTCGGCGGTGAGCTGATGCTGCTCGGCGTCGGGCTGCCCGGCCGGCCGTGGCCCAGCCGGTGCTGGCTGACCAATTGCACGGACGCGACACCGAGTGCGCTGTTACAGCTCGGCCGAGCCCTGGACCGGGTGGCCGCGAGCGCCGGCACGATCGGTGACGAGGTCGGCATCCGAGATTTTCGAGGCCGTTCCTTCGACGGCTGGCATCGGCATGTAACCCTTGCCTCGGCAGCGTACGCGGTCACCGAACTGTCCCAGCGGCAGTTCCGAGCCCAGGCCAGCAACGTCTCCTGATCGCGTCTCCTGATCGCCTGGCCGCATCGCGACCCCGGCGGAGGCGTGTGTCTGATGATTCCCGCCCGGCGCCGGATTGCCCTTACCCGTCCGAGCTGATCAGCCCCTGCTGCAGGGCGACCGCGACGGCCAGCGTTCGGTTGGGGGCGTTCAGCTTGGCCAGCAGGCTGGTGACGTGTCGCTTCACGCCGTGCTCGGAGATGGTCAGCCGGCGTGCGATCTGCTTGTTGCTCAAACCCTGACTGAGCAGGCCGAGCACTTCCTGCTCACGCGGGGTGAGACAGATCGCCGGTACCGTCCGGCTCGGTGTTCCGCCCCGTGCGCGCATCATCAGGGATCGTGCGAGTTCGCTCGGTAGCAGCAGCTCATCGGAGGCCAGCCGGTCCATCGCTGCCCGCAGCATCTCGACGGTGGCCTTGTCCTGCAGCAGAAAGCCGTCCGCCGTCACCAAGGTGGTCTCCTCCACCATGGTCAGGTCGAGATCCTCCAGCAGCAGCAGGATCTGGGTGGCGTAGCGCTTCGCCGCCTGGACCAACGACAGCGCACCGGGCGTGCCACCCTGGCAGATCAGGATGTCCGGTCGGTGCTGACCGAGCGGGATCATCGCCTGCTCCTCGCTACGGCAGGTCCAGATCTCACCGACCGTGGCGACCTGCCCGAGCATGCTCGCGATGCCATAGCGGGTCAGGTCATTCTCGATCGCCACCAGAACGGTGCGCTGCCGGATGCTCCGTTCAAGCCCTGGATCGACTTCGGTCCCGATTGTCATCTCGCTGATCACGATTCCTTCGCCAGGGCCGAGGCCCGCCTGGGTAGTTCGCGTATCCGGTCAGGTGCCCGACCGAGGCGCGCCGGCGGCCGCGGCGGCCCGACGGTGAAGCTGCGCGCGGTCTCGGTGATGCGCCGGCCGAGGTAGCGCGCGGTCTGCAGATCCGCTGCGGGCACCCCCTCCGGCCCCTCGTCAGTGTTGGCCTGGGCACCGACGCCGAGGGTGATGCCGAGCCGGTTCAGGTCGGTCACGGAGCCACCGGTGGTGCACCAGCCCGGTAGCAGGTCCAGGCTCACCCAGTGCATCCCGTGCTGTGAGGCGAGAATCGTGAAGTACTGCAGGGTCTGCAGCTTGTCCCCGCTCATCGCACCGGCGATGGTGAAGCCGGCCGCGAGTTTGTTCCGCCAGGCGCGGGCCGACCAGCGTCCGGCGGTGGCCTGGGCGAAGGTGTGGAAGGCCGCCGAGGCGGTGCCCATGTAGGTCGGGGCACCGAACACGATCGCGTCGGCGGTGTCCAGGCAGGCCCACTGCGCCGCGGTGATGGTGTCGACCCGGATCAGGTCCGGTTTGCCACCCTCGTCCAGCACGCCCCAGTGCACCGCCTCGGCCAGCACGGTGGTGTGCCCGGATCCGGAGTGGTAGGCGATCGCGATGTTCGGCCGGCTAGCCATGTGCGTACTCCACAGCGTCATGTGTGTACTCCACAGTGCGGCCGGCGGTCGGATCCGCCGGCCGACGTGCCGGTTCCTGCCGCACCTTGGCGGTGTCCGATCGGCCCTGTCGGGCGCTGTCCGATCGGCCTTGGGCTTGCGCCGATTGGGTCTGTCGGTACAACACCGCGTCCAGTTCGGCCGCCAGCCGGTCGACGTCCTCGGCGTGCCCGTGCGCGGCGATGTGCCCGTCCGGACGGACCAGGTAGTAACCGGGACTCGCACAGTCCAGTGCCGCCGCGGCATCGGCCGGCAGCCGGACGATCCGCAGTGGCCGGCCGGCGGCCAGCCAGTCCGGATCGGCCAACCAGTCGTTTCCGGTCGATCCCGCAAGCACGGCCAGCGTCCACTCCGACGGTGTCGCCGGGGTGGCGCCGGCCAGCAGTCGCTGCGGCAACACCGCACCCAACCGCAGCCCGGACGGCAGCCGGCGACGCAGCCCGCAGCTGTTGCTCGCCGGTCGCTGGCTGGGCCGGACGGGCGGGTAGGCCAGCCGGCGCCCGGCCATCACCGGGGCGTACCAGCGGGAGACCGCGCCGGTCGCCTCCAGCAACCGGAACGCCGCATCCCGGGCGAGGAGTTGCGGACGACCCTTCACCATCCAGGCACGGGTCTGCACGTCGGTGTCTCGGACGATCCGACGGGTGGCCGCGATCCGCTCCGGCTGGTAGCTGTCCAACAGCGCGGCGGGGGATTCACCGCGGATCACCGCCGCCAGTTTCCAACCCAGGTTGTGCGCGTCCTGCAGGCCGTTGTTCAGTCCCTGCCCACCGGCCGGGCTGTGTACATGCGCCGCGTCGCCCATCAGGAAGATCCGGCCGCGCCGGAAGTCGGTGGCCTGCCGGGCATGCACCCGAAAGATCGTCTGCCACACCGGCTCGGTGATCCGGATGCCGCGCGGGCCTCGCTCGTCGAGGATCGACTGCATCATGGGCACGCTCACCTCCGTCACGTCCGGCGGCAGCACGGTGAGGAACCGGAAGACGCCGCCCGGCGCCGGCACGATCACCAGGGTGCCGGTCGGGGCCTGGTAGTACTGCACCTGGTCGGCGGGCAGCTCGCCGTCGATCCGGGTGTCCACCAGCGCGAAGGACTGCTCGTACGTGCTGCCCTGGAACGCCGAGCCGAGCTGACCCCGCACCGTGCTGCTGGCACCGTCGGCGCCGATCAGGAACGGCACCCTGGCCCGTTCCAGATCCCCGTCGGAGTGCTGGAGCAACACCTCGACGGCGTCGGACTGTCGCAGGTCGCCGCTGGCGGCAGGCTCGTCCACGGCGAGCAACCGCACGCCGCGCTCTATCTCACCGCCGAGCGCATGCAGCCGTTCGGTGAGCAGCCGCTCGGTGGCCGGCTGCGGCAGGATCCGCGAGGCAAGCTCCGGAGTGAACCGGAAGGTGGCCAGTGGCCTGCGTTCGGAGTAGTAGCTGAAGGCGTCGATCCGCGTCGAGGCCTGCCGGACCTGCTCGCCGAGGCCGAGCTCGGTCAGGATGTCCAACGCGCGGGGCCACAGCGACAACGCCTTCGGTGCGGTGGACGGCGCCAACGCCCGGTCGATGATCCGCACCCCGATCCCGCGCCGGAGCAGCTCGCAGGCGGCCAGCAGGCCGGTCGGGCCGCTGCCGACGACCAGGACGTCGCAGTCGGCGAGTTCGGCGATGGACATTCAGTCCTGCGCCATCTGCTCGCAGAGTTGACGAGCCAGTTTGCTCCGCTGCACCTTCATGGTCGCGGTACGGGGCAGCTCGCTCAGCGGTAGGTGGATCGGCGGCGCCAACTGGGGAAAGTCGGCCACCGCCGCACGCCAGCGTGCCAGGTCCAGCGGCTGGTTCTGCCGGGTGCACACCACCGGTATCGGCTCCTGCTTCGGCCCCGCAACCAGCACCAGCTCGGTGACCTCCTCCAGCCGGGACAGCACGGCATCCTCCACGGCCAGCGTGCTGTGCACGTTCGGGATCTGGTCGACCTCGCGGTCGAGCAGATGCAGGCAACCGAATCGGCCGCGGTAGCCGACGTCCATGCCTCGCCACCATTTCCCGTTCAACTGCTGGTCGAAGCGCTGCTGCTCGCCGTAGTACGTCACGGCCCGCCCGGGAGTGAATACCTCGACATAGCCGGGGTGTTTCTTCGACGGCCGGTGGCCGTTGCGGCTGACGATCCGGAACTTGCTGATGCCGGGCATGGCGTAGCCGAGGCAGCGACCGTCCGCCTTGTGCACATTGCGCGCGGTGTAGCCGCGGCCGACCAGCGGGCCACACTCGCTCTGCCCGTAGATCTGGACGAAGAGCGGGAACCGACGCCGGGACGCCTTCAGCAACCGGTCCATCGTGCCGGGGTGGATGGCGTCGAAGGTGGTGCTGAAGTACTTGACATTGGCCAGCGGGGCGCGTGGGTCGTGGACCAGTTCCTCCCATTCGGCGAAGGAGTTCGGGTGCGTCTCGATGAAGCCCGGACGGGTGCGGGCGAACAGTTCGGCCACCAGGTCCGGTTCGGAGTGGGTCATGATGACCAGCGGCATCGCGCGGGGCAACAGCACCGCCATCGCCAGGAACATCCGGGAGTGCACGTAGGACACGTGCACCGCGACGGTCTCCTTCCGGCGGATCAGTGCCAGCAGCCGGCGCTGCGGCCGGAAGCGACCGTAAAGGGTGCGGGCCGAGTGCACCACCAGCTTCGGCAGTCCCGTGGTGCCGGAGGTATGGGTCATCAACGCCGGCTCGTCGAGGTCCTGGTAGATCGGTCGGCGGGTGGGCGAGCCGGCGAGCTCGTCCAGCGCGATCGTGCCTGACCGCGTGCCGGCGGCCAACAGGATGCCCGAGCAGTTGACGGCCAGGTCCCGGCCGGAAAGCGTTCCGTCCAACTTGTCAAGGTCGGTGATGAGGTATGGCCGGTCCAGCCGGCCCAGCAAGGTCGCCACGCTGTCGCCGTCAAGGGCGGCAGAGAGCAGCACCGGCACGGCGCCGATCCGCGCGGCGGCACTGGCCAACAGGTAGATGTCGAAGTTGTTCGACTTGTGGATCGCGACGTGTGCGCTCGGCCGGACGCCGGCCGCCCATAGCCGAGCTCCGTAATCGTCGACCAGGCCGGCCAGTTGGGCGAGCGTCAACCGGCGGCCGGCATCCGGCGCGATGGCGAGTTCGTGGTCGAGGACGAGCGGGGTGGCGCCGTGCTTGACGGCAGCCCGTTCGGCGACCACCCCGAGGTACAGTCCCCTGTCCTTCGACCGAAGAGTCAACGTACTTGCCCCTCTCGAAAGAGAAATCAGCATGGTTGCCGCCAGCGGGCAGCAGCGCCGGAGCCGGCCGCCCTGCCCGAGCGGTGCCAACGGCGCTCGCCGCGCCGGTGGCAGGAGCGCTGGTGCCGAAATGGTCTAGTGGCACTCATCGGGTCCGAGCGGTGCCGGTAACGCGATGCTGGTAACGCGGTGCTGTGCCGATAACGCGGTGCGTGCCGAGCCTGCTAGTAGTGCTCGCGGAGGAACTGCTGGTCCGCCTCGTCCAGCCGGATGCCGAAGGTGTCGCGCATCTCCTCGACGATCTCCTCGCCGGTGAGGGTCCGGGTATCCACCTGACCGTCGGGATGCTGGGTGGTCAGCACGTTCTCCTTCAATACCTGGCGAATCTTCTCATCGCCACGCTGTACGACCAGCTTGCCGACGAACACCGAGCGAGGGTCGGCGTAGGAGAAGTGGTTGATCATGTCGAAGTCGATGAAGAAATGCTGCTCCAGCCGGAAGGCGTAGACGTCGAACCAGCCGTCGGCGTGCAGGCAGCGCAGCACCCAGTCCTCGCCCTCGGCATCCAGTCGCCAGGTCCATTCGCCGACCGTCAGGGTGGCGCCGTCGGTGAACCGGATCGGCTCCAACGGACTTTCGTCACCGAAGCCCGGATCAGCCATCCACAACTCACCGTCGACCTCGACCAGCAGCACGACGTGGGAGCGGGTGCGGATCGCGGTGCTGCCTCGGCGGACCCGGGCGATGTGCCGGACCAGTGGGAAACCGAGTCGCTCCAACGCGGCAGCGAACAGCAGGTTGGTCTCCAGGCAGCAGCCGCCGCGACCGTCCTGCACGATCTTGCGCTGAACGCTGGGCAGATCCAGCGCGACGTGCCGGCCGGCGGTCATGTCCAGGATTTCCCAGCTGATGGTGGTCGCGTGCGCGCGGTGGATGCCACGCAGCGTGTCCAGCGTGGTGGCGCGGGAACCGGTGTAACCGATGCGGTCGAAGTAGGCGTCGAGGTCGAGTTCGTCAATGCCCCACTCAGGATTCGATCCGGGCGGGGCAGGCAATACGGCGCGGTCCACGTTATGACCTTTCGTGCTCGAGTCGAGGAAGCGAGCTGCGCGTGCTACAAGACAGCTGCGACGGCGTAATGGGCGAACCATGGCAAGTCTGCGATAACGGACACAACTCGCCAAGGCCCTAGATGGGGATGCGTCAGGTGCCGGGGGAATGCGTCAGGTCCCCGACCACTGTTCGAGACGGCGTTTCTCGCCGCAGGCTGCGGCTAGCTCGCCGCCGGCACCGGCTCGCGCGGCTGGTCGCGCTCCGGATGCGGGTAGGACGGTTCGACCCGCAGCACCCTGGCGATCCGAGCCGGCAGCCACCAGTTCCAGGAGCCGAACAGGGAGACCAGCGACGGGACGAGCAGCGCGCGGACGATCGTGGCGTCGAGCAGGATTCCGAAGCCGAGGCCGGTGGCGAGCGTCTTGAGGTCGGTGCCCGGGCCGGAGGCAAGCGCGGCGAAGGCCAGGAACAGGATCAGGGCGGCGCTGGTCACCAGCCGGCCGGTGCGCCCCACTCCCTCGATGACCGCGGCATCGGTCGACCGGGCCGAGTCATACTCCTCCCGGATCCGGGACAGGATGAACACCTCGTAGTCCATGGACAGCCCGAAGAGGAAGGCGAAGACCATCAACGGGATCCAGAACGTCACGGCGCCGGTGCCCTGGATGCCGAAGATCGCCCTGGAGCCGTGCCCGTCCTGCCAGAACAGCACCATCAGGCCGAGGGTGGCCGCCAGCGAGATCAGGTTGAGCAGTACGGCCTTCAACGGCAGCAGGAGGGACCGGAACGCACGCATCAGGAAGATGTAGGTGAGCAGGGCGATGAGGAAGATCATCAGCGGGAAGTTGCCGTACACAGCATGCAGAAAGTCGATCTGAGCCGCTCCCACACCGGTGACGCCGAAGACCCCGGGCATCCCACTCACCGCGGACTTCACCCGTTTGACCACCGCGACGCTGTGCGAGTTGACCGTCTCGGATTCGGGCACGACGATCACCACGGTCTGGCCGGCGCGATTGCTGCTCGGGGCGGTGGAGTGAAAGACGTGCTTGACGCCCGCCACATCAGCCAACCGGGCCACGGCCTGATCCGCCTGGTCGGAGCGGACCAGCACCTCCATCGGAGTGAGCGAACCGGTCGACACGCCACCCCGCTCCAGGGTCTGCAACGCCTCGTAGGCGGGGCCGCTCTTGGCCAGCGAGGTCGAGGACGCCAAGCCGATCTTGATGCCGAGAAACACGCTGATCAACGCGAACAGGGCGACCAGCGCGGCGCCGGCGGCCACCCACCGGCGGCGGACCACCAACGCCGCCCAGCCGCTCCAGAACCGGCTTGCCCGGTTCTCCCGACGAACCTTGGGCCAGTCGACTCGAGGACCGATACCGCCGAGAATCGCCGGCGTCAGCGTCAAGGTCGTGGCCACGCTCGCCAGCGGGATCAGCGCACCGCCGTAGCCCATGCTGCGCATGAACGGTACCGGCAGCACGATCAGCGCGAGCAGGCCGATCGCCACGGTGACGCCACTGAACAGCACCGCATGGCCGGCGGTCTGCATTGCGACCTTCACCGCGGCGTGGTTCTCCCGGCCGTGGTCGCGCTCCTCCCGCCAGCGGGTGACCAGCAGCAGCGAGTAGTCGATGGCCACTCCGAGGCCGATCAACGCGATGAGGAACTCGACGATGAACGAGACATCGGTGAGGTAGGTGATCGGCAGCAGCATGAGGAAGGTCGCCAGGATCGAGACCGCGGCGACCACGAGCGGAAGCAGGGCGAGAAAGGATGCGAAGACGAACGCGAGCACGATCAAGGCACCCAGCGCGCCGAGCAGCGTTTCGGCAACCACCCCGGGGCCGCCGGTGGAATCGCCCACCGCCAGCGCGTCCTCGCCGGTCACCCCGATGGTGGAGCCGGCCGGCGCGCCGGCCGTAGCGGCGGCGCGGATGGCATCGGTCTGCAATCCCGCGGTCGGTGACGGGTTGAACCGGTAGAACACGATGGCGTAGGCCGTCCGGCCGTCGCTGGTGCGGAACGCCTCGTCGCCGGTGTTGGCCTCGTCTATCACGCGCACATCGGCAACGCGTTGCTCGACGGTGGCGAAGGTTCGTCCGACGGCGGCTTCGTTGCCGGCCACCTGGCTGCCCGGCGGTAGCGTCACCGAGACCAGGTAGGGGCTGGTATCACCCCCATTGCCGAGAAGCGCCTTGATCTGATGGGCGGTTTCCGTACCGGGCTGACCCGGCAGCGAGAAGTCGATCGTCAGCCGGCTGGTCGTCCTGCCGGCCAGCAGGATGCCGGCGATCAGCACCAGACCCCAGAAGACCAGCACCCACCTGCGGTACCGCAGGACGAAGTCGGCAAGTCGTTCCACGGTCCGTCTCCTCTGTTTGGCGACGCAGTGCGCGGTGGCGATGCCATCGTTCAGCGAATCCAGACGGAGCGCAACGACATTGCCGGGCCGCGCGAGGCCGTTTGTCGCCGTTGCCGGACTGACCCGGATCCGGCAGGACGAAGGAGGAGGATCGGTGGGGTTTGTGCCTGCGGGCCGCGCGGAAGAACAGTTGCCCGCGTCGCCATGGCACAGTTGGCGACGCGGGCAGCGTCCATCGATAGCACTCACCACCGAATAGCGGCAGCAATGTGCCTTTCATTAATGGCTGGAACGGGTTCGTTGTCGCGGCAATCAGGTCCCAGCGGCTTCGGTAACCGCGGCCCAGGCCTCAGTGACTTACCGCCGGATCGGCGTCCCGGTGCGGCAGCTCCTTGATCCACTGGGGGTCGGCATCGACCTTGCCCACCTTCGCCGCTCCACCCGGGGAGCCCAGCGTCACGAAGAAGTCGACGTTGGCCTTGGTGTACTCCCGCCACCTATCCGGCACGTCGTCCTCGTAGAAGATGGCCTCCACCGGGCAGACCGGCTCACAAGCTCCGCAGTCGACACACTCGTCGGGATGGATGTACAGCATCCGTTCGCCCTCGTAGATGCAGTCGACCGGGCACTCCTCTATGCATGCCTTGTCCATCACGTCGACGCACGGTTCGGCGATCACATACGTCACAGCTATCTCCTGGCCGGTAGCCGTGTCGACCGGCATCCCGCCGGCCGCACGGTCAGCCGCAGTCGCAGGCCGCCGAGCCGTTGGAGCCCGAGGTGGTGGTCGAGACCTTGGCGCCGGTCACCGCCAGCTCGGTCCTCGGCGCCGCACTGGTCGGCGCTGAGTCCGCCCGGCGCACCGCGCGGCCGATGGCCATCGCCTCGATGAACTTCCAGGCACCCGGCATCTTGTCCTCCTTGAGCTCGACGAGCTCCAGCGAGGACTTGTTCAGGGTGTCGACGGTGGGGCGGTTGCAGTGGCACTCGTTGCCGAACCAGTACCAGCCGAGCTGGACGATGTCCTGCCGCCGGGCGATCTTCGGGTCGGGGTTGCGCACGTGCTCGAGGAACAGGTACTGGCCGCCCGGCTTGAGCACCCGCTCGATCTCCTTCAGCACCACGTCGGGGTCCGGCACCGTGCAGAGGATCATCGCGGCAGCCACCGTGTCGAAGCTGGCGTCCGGGAACGGCAGCCGCTCCGCGCCGGCGACGGTCAGCTGCACCCGCTTCGGGTAGTTCCGGACCTTCTCCTCCAGCTTGGCCACCATCGGCGGGTACGGCTCGGTCAGGACCAACTCGGTGACCGCATCGGGGTAGTGCGGCAGGTTGAGGCCAGTGCCCGTACCAAGCTCGATCGTCCGCCCGTACGCCGGCGCCAGCATCTCGGCTCGTTTCTCCGCCAGACCGTAGCGCTCGACTCGGGACAGGAACGCGTCATAGCACCCGGCGAAGACATACTTCCCCCAGGTGGCGTTGTAGGCGCGCTTGAGCAGGTTGGCCATATTTCTCTCCGCAGCAGTTGTAAAGAATGTGTACATATTGTGGTTAAGTCGCCGTTGATACTTACGCCAATATTTTGCTTGATCGCCGAGCTGCGGTCTCCTGCGCAGTTCGACGGTCCTCACGTAGGCGTGTACGCGCTATAGATACCCCCATAAGAACCTTTGGCGGACCATGGCCGGAGCTGACCGGTCTAGGTGACTACGGACGTAGATGTCTGCTCCTCCGGAAGGTAGTGTTGTGGTTGAAGTCGGGTTCAAGTCAACCCTTTTGGGGAAGTCGTGAGTGACCAGCTGTTGTCCATAGGTGAAATCGCGAGCATGTCCGCCGTCGCGCCGTCAGCCTTGCGGTATTACGAGCGATGCGACTTGATCAAGGAAGGCGTGAAGATCGGCGGCCGCCGTCATTACCCGGCGTCGGTGCTGCACCGGCTGTCGGCCATCAAGGTCTGCCAGCGGCTCGGGTTCAGCCTGACCGAGATCGCCGAGCTGCTCAACGGCAACCTGGCGCGGGAGCATGGCTGGCGCCAGGCGGCGTTAACCCGGCGTTGCGAGATGGAGCGCCAGATCACCCAGTTGCAGCGGCTGGTCGAGCTCATCGACCAGGCGCTCGACTGTGATTGTCACGCGCTCTGCGACTGCCCGCACGTGGGCCCTGGCGGCCACATCGCCGACATCTGCCCGCCCGAGAGTGCCGAGGAAGGCAATCCGGCATTCGGCAAATGGCAGCAGCGCGCCTGAGTCCGTCACCGTGACACCGTCGGTGGATGTCATCGTCGGTCACGACGCAATCGTCGGTTCGGAGCATTCTCGACCACCGATCCGAAGGCTTCGGCAAGCTATCGACGACGAATGACGGTGGGTACGAATCCACCTATTGTGCCTACGGGCGTATTGATCTACTTTAGGCACTCGCCGTTGTATTCGTTGTTCGCGTGATCGTCTCCAGTTCGTCCTGACTCCGCCGTGCCTGGCTGAGTGTTCCGCGCATTCCTGCGACCCCGGCGGGTCGCCGGTGCCTGCTGCCAGCAGAGGGTGGCGCCTGCTTCGGGCTGCCCGCTATCTGCTGCTCATCTCGAACGACGACTCGGCCTGCCTCGAGCCGTCCGTATCCATCTGGAGCGAGCATGCTCGAAAACGATCTTCGAACCTCGATTTCGCCGGGCCGGTCGCCGGCCGCCGAGGCGCCGGTTGCCGAGCCGGCGCTGTTCCCCGGTCGCAGCCGGCTGCCAGTGACGTCGTCGTGGATGACGGCGGTGCTGGTCGCGACCGGCGGCTCGCTGATGGTGCTGGTCTCGCTCGGCGCGATGGCCGCCGAACTCGGCAGCATCTCCATCTGGATCTGGGTGGCGACCGCCGCGATCGGCGGCGCCCAGTGCCTGCTGATCGCCGAGCTAGCCGGCCGGTTCCCCGAGCGCGCCGGCGGCACGGCGCAGTTCGCCTACCGGGTTCGTCCGCAGGGCTCGAGCACGCTGGGCGCGCTGTCGGCCTGGTGTTACTGGTTCGCCTGGACACCCGGCATCGCGGTGAACCTGATCCTGGCCGCCACCTGTCTGCACAACCTCTACCTGCCCGGAATCTCACCGGTCCTGCTCGCCATGCTCATCGGCGCAACGCTGTACACCATCACCGCGATGGGCCTGAAGCTTTCCACCATCATCAATGCGGTCCTGGCCATCGTCGCGGTGGCCGTCATCGCCGTCATCGTGCTCGGACCGGCCGTCCGGCCGCACTCGTTCCAGCTGAGCCAGGTGTTCTCCGGGGCGATGCCCGCCGCCTCCGGGCACGGGTTGGCAAGCCAGTTCGCGTTGATCGCCAAGTGGGCCTTCGTCGCGACCTGGTCCTCCTATGCCGCGGAGATCGCCTCCACCGTGTGCGCTGAGATCCGCGAGCCCGAACGCAGGATGAAGCGGGTCATGTCGGTGTCGGCGATCATCTGCTTCGTCGCCTTCGCCGCCGTGCCGGTCGCATTGTTCGGCGTGGTCGGCACCACCGACATCCAGGGTGATCCGTTCGAGGTGATCGCGCAGGCCAGTTCCGTGCTGCTCGGTTCCAACGGCGGCACCCTGGTGCAACTCGGCTTGGCCGCGGTGTTGATCCTTGGTGCCGAGACCTTCATCATCGGCTCCTCCCGCACCATCTACCAGATGTCCCAGGACGGTTACCTGCCGCCGATCTTCGGCAAGATCAACAAGCGCGGTGCCCCGGTCGGGTCGATCGCCTGGGACGTGGTCGTGATCGGCGTCATGCTGGTGGTGTTCGGCACCGACGTGGTGAACGTGGTCGCCGCCGCCAACTTCGGCTACCTGATCGTCTTCGTCCTGTTGCCGATCGCATATCTGGTGCTGCGCAAGCACCCGGCCGGTCGTCCCGGCAGCTTCCGCTGGGGCCGGCCGATCGCATGGTTGGCGGTGGCCCTGTCGCTGGCCAATCTGGTCATGCTGCTGGTCGGCGGCGTGCAATGGGGCATCTCGGTGGTGCTGATCGGGGTCTGTGTCAGCCTGCTCATCCTGCCGATCTCCTACGCCACCAGGCGGTTCACCGCTCGGCGCACAGTGGCGGCGGAGGTCGCGGAGGCGACGGCTGCGCTATGAGCCGCGATGATGGAGATTCCACCGCGTCCGTCGGGGTATTGTCCTTCGGTTCGGTCCTGCCTGGTGGTATCGATGCCATCGCTCGCGGCGGCATCGCGGCGAGCCAGGCCCAGCTTCCAGATCCTGTACGAAAGCTGCATCAGGCGCTGCTCCGGGAGTTCCTCGCGGCGGGGCGAGCCCCGACCACCGATCGACTGCGGACGCTCGCTGCCAGCTTGGGCCTCGACGCGGCCGGCCCGATCTCCCAGCTGGCCGATGCGGACCTGGTTCACCTGGATCGGGCCGGGAACCGGATTCGGGTCGTGTATCCACTGTCGGCCGTACCGTCGGACCACCGGGTGACGCTGGCCGGTGGTCCACCCCTCGACGCGATGTGCGCCATCGACTCTCTCGGCATACCGCTGATGGCGCGGACGGCTGGCACGGTGGTCTCACGGGACCCGCGTACCCGAGCCGAGATCCGGGTCAGCATGGCCGATGCCGGCACCTGGACCTGGCAACCGGTGACCGCGGTCGTGCTGCTGGCCGCGAGCGAATGCAGCGGACCGATCGCGGCCGCCTGCCAGCACACCGCCTTCTACGCCACGCGCGAATCGGCCGAACTGGCACTGCTCGAGCTTCCCGGCCGCACCGGCCGGGTCTTGGAGCAGGAGGAGGCGGCGGCGATCGCCGAGACGGAGTTCGGCCCATTGCTGAGCTGATCGCAAAGGGCCGGCTGCGGAACGAGGATCGCGGTTTCGCTCGGTGCCGGCTGGACTGCCTATCGCGCGAATAACGCGTAATATTTGTTCAGGCAAGGCCTATATCACGGCAGGAGAAGTTCGAGGGAGAGTTCGTGAACTGGGACGTGCACTCCAACGGCGGTGGCACCGGGCGGCTGGAGCAGGCCGGCATGACGGTCGCCGCCTTGGCCCGGGTGGCCGGCTCGACGCCGGATACGGTCAGGTACTACGAACGGTTGGGCCTGTTGCCCGAACCGCCCCGCACCCGCGCCGGATACCGGCGCTACGGCGTGGAGGCGGTCGACCGGCTGAAGTTCATCCAGGGCACCCAGCGACTCGGCCTGCGGCTCAGTGATATCGCGGACCTGCTGCGGGTTCGCGACTCCGGGGCCTGCCCGTGCGGAGACGCCGTCGCGCCGCTGCGCAAGCGGATGGACGAGGTCCGCTCGGACATCGAGCGGCTCACCACGCTGCTGGACGACCTGGAGCGCATGGTGGACCAGTTGCCGAGCCAGGAGTGCCCGAACCCGGAACCTGGCGTGTGGAAGCCACCGGTGAGCAACGCCGGCTGACTGGTCGGTTGATACGCGCGCTAGTCGAGCAGTAGCTGACGCAGCCGCTCGGCGAAGCCCGACGCCGGGTCGAGGTTGAAGAAGTGCTCCCCGGCCAGGACCGCGTGTTCGAAGTCGCCCTTGGTGTGCGCCTGCCAGCCCAGCATGTCACTGGGTGCCAACTCGCTGTCCGCCGATCCGGCGAACGCGCTGATCGCGCAGCTGAGCTGTGGGGCCACCCGGAAGGCGTACTCGTCGGTGATCTGGAAATCGGTGCGCAGCACCGGCAGGATCATCTGCCGCATCGCCGGCTCGTCAGCGAGTTCCGGCGGCAGGCCACCCATCTCGTGCACCACCTGCCACAACTGGTCGTCGGTCAGCAGGTGCCGGTTGCGGCCGGCGACGCAATCCTGCGGCGCCTCCATGCCGGAGACGACCAGGCGTGCCGGTGGCATGCCGTAGGCATGGGAGAGCAATCTGGCCATCTCGAAGGCGATCAGCGCGCCCATGCTGTGGCCGTACAACAGGAAATCCCGGCCCAGCCGTGGCTGGAGCACCGGAGCCAGCGCCCGGATGACCTGCCGCACCTCGGTGAGCGGTGGCTCGCTGAGCCGGTTCTCCCGGCCGGGCAGCCGGACGATGAGTGGCCTGCTGACCTCGGTCAGGGACTGGGCCAGCCGCAGGTAGGCGGCGGCACCGGCGCCGGCATGCGGGAACAGCACCAGCACCGGCAGCGAGTCCGACGCGGGCACCTCCAGCAGCCACTTGGCAGCGCCTACCGGCTGGTCGAGCATCGTTCGGACGTTCCCTCCGAGCGCGGCCGGCATGGACTTCACTGATCGGTCAGCGTACTCGCGCGCACGGTGAGGGTGCCGTCCCGGTACTGCTGACGGCAGGTGTTGCGCTGCCGCTTGCCCGACGTGGTCTTCGGCAGGGTGCCGGGTGCCACCAGCACCACGTCGTGCGGGGTGTAGGCCAGTTCGGCGGTCAGGGTGTCGCTGACCGTGCGGGTGAGTTCGGCAGCCGCCTCGCCGCGCAGCGTCGTCTCGGCGACCACCACCATGTGCTCGCTGTCCGGCAGCGAGAACGCCATCACGTTGCCCAATCGCACACCGCGAATCCGTTCGGTGGTGAACTCGAAGTCCTCCGGGTACAGGTTGCGGCCGCCCACGATGATCATGTCCTTCTGCCGCCCGCATACGTAGAGCCGGCCGTCCAGGACGAATCCCAGGTCGCCGGTGATCAGGCGCCGGTGGTCATCGGTCAGTTCTATCTGGTGCGGACTGCCGTCCGGAGTCCAGTACCGGTCGACCACACAGGGACCCTGCACCCGGATCGAGCCGACCTCGCCGTCGGACAACGGATTGCCGTCGGCGTCGGTGATCGTGACGGTGGTATCCGAGATCGGCGTGCCGCAGTCGACGAAGGTACGACCGTCCGGCACCTGGCGCACCACGCCGTCCTCCAGCGCCGCGCGATCCACGGTGACCGTTCGGTAGAGCTCGTTGTACCGGCCCAGGGTGACCGCCAGGGTGGCCTCGGCCAGCCCGTAGGACGGGCACATCGCACTGCGCGGCATGCCGTACTCGGCTGCTATGTCGCTGAAGGAAGCAAGCGCCACCGGATCGATCGGCTCGGCACCGTTCCAGGCGACCCGCAGTGAGGACAGGTCGTGCCGGCCGCGTCCCATCGACAGGTAGTAACCGGCCAGGCCGAAGGCGAAGTTGGGCGCGGCGGTGACGGCGGCCCGGTAGGTGGCGATGGCTTCCAGCCAGGCCCCCGGCCGTGCGCTGAAGGTCTGGGTGTCCATCACGTGCGCGGTGTAGCCGAGCGCGATGGCTCCGGTCAGCATGATGATGCCCATGTCGTGGTAGAGCGGCAACCACGAGACGAACCCGGCGTCCGGCGGCAGGTCGCCCGATCCGAACAGCGCCTGTGCGTTGGCCATCAGCTGGCCGTGCCGGACCGCGACGGCGCGCGGAAGGGCCGTGGTGCCCGAGGTGAACTGCAGCAACGCCACCTGGTCCGGCCCCGGCGGTGGCGGCAGCGCGGCCGGTAGCGATGAGCAGACCGAGGCGAAGTCGGCCACCGGAGCGGGCAGCTCGGCCAGGCCGGCCAGATCCGCCGCGGTCGGCAGGTCGGTCAGCACCAACGCCGCCTGGGCGGCGACCACCCGGCGTGCCAGCGTCGCCTGCAGCTCGCTCGGATCGCTGCGGCGGGACAGCGGCAGCACGGTCACGGTGGCCCCGGCCCGCCAGATGCCGAAGATCGCGGCGAGGCTCTCCAGGCTGGTGCGGCCGAAGATGCACACTCGGTCACCGGGGCCGACGCCGTAGCGGTGTCGCAGCGAGCTTGCCACCATGTCGGCGCGCTCGCGCAGCTCGCCCAGCGTGAGCCGGTGCGGCCGCATGTCGTCGTCGAGGTAGATCAGCGGCCGGTCGGCTGGCTGTGCTGCCAGGCTCTCGGTGATCGAGAACCGGGCCGCCACGGAGAGTTGTGTCGTCATGCCTCCACCTTCGTCATTCGTGCCCGAGCCAGTGCCGCAGGGTGAGCGCCTCGGGCGGCACCGCCAGTGAACGCGGCTCGCCGAGGAACTCGGTGGTGATCTCTTCGCCGATCTCGGTCAGCAGCCCGTCCGCTCCGGGCAGGCAGGCGATCAGCAGCTGCCCGCCGACGATGCCGGCCAGCAGGTCCAACCGCCCGGTGTCCGGCTCGCCGGTGGGGAGCAGGCCCGGGTGATCGGAACTGAGCGAGAGGCCGAGCGGTGCCCAGAGCGCGTCGGCATGGCCCAGGTAGTTCACCCGCACCGGCGCCGGCGCCGTGCGCAGGCCGGGATCGACGAGTTGGCTGAGCAGTTCGTAGTTCCGGCCTGCGGCCGGCACCCGGGCGCGGATGCCGCCGACGGTGGCCGCCGCCGCGCGCAGGCTGGTCCCCGGCTCGGCCGGTACGTCCAGCGGCCACTGGGTGGAGAGTCGACCGATGATCCGGGCCGGGCTCAGCGCAGCGGTGTCCAGGTCGCGGCCGTGCGCGGCCACCTCGACCCGTACGGTCTGCTGGCCGGTACGCCGGCCGACCGCCCGAGCCACCGCGGCGAGCAGCACGTCGGCCGGCGACGCGGTTGCCAGTAATGCCGCGGTCGCATCCGCGGCGATTGCGATCATCGCGGTGCCATCGGCCGAATCCGGCTCGAGCGCGGGTGACACTTCGCCTTCCTGGGCCTGGGTCAGCTGCCGCCAGTATTCGAGTTCGGCCAGCACGGTCGGATCGGTGGCTCGGGCATGCAGGTGCTCGGCCCAGGCCAGTGCGGATGCCGCCGGCGGCAGCACCGCCTCGCCGGTCGTCACCACCTGGTCGTAGGCGGTGAGCAGATCGGCGCAGAGGATGCGGCAGGAGTAGTTGTCGACGATCAGTTGGTTGACCACGATGAGCAACTGCTGCCGGTCGGCCCACTGGAAGTAGGCCAGCTGGAACAGCGGAGGCTCGTCCAGCCGCAGCTCCGACTGCAACTGCAGGCAGGTCTGGCTTACCCGCTGTGGCTGTGCATCGTCCCCGTGCGTCTCGTTCCGCAGGTCGAACCAGCTGAGCGGGACGGGCAGCTCGGCGGCCGGCCTGCTGGTCGCGCGCCAGCCGGATTCGCTGTTCTCGAACGACATTCGCAGACCCTCGTGCTGGCGCAGCACGGTACGCAGCGCGACTCGCAGCGCGGTCCGGTCCAGCGGCTCGGCGATGTCGAACAGCAGAACGTAGTTGTGTCTGGCCGGTTGCTGCCACTCGGTCAGCCAGGCCAGTTGCCGCGGTGTCAACCCGGCATGGCGGACAGCGGCGGTCGCCGCCGGACCGGCCTGGCCGGCAACCGTTCCGGCCGAGCCCGTTGCCGGTCCGGTCGCGGTAGCCGAGCCGGTTGCCGGCTCCGCCGTCGGGCGCGCGACGGTGGCCAGCGCCGCGATGGTCGGGTTGGCGAAGAAGTCGCGAGGCGCAATGGTCAAACCCGCGGCGGCGGCCTTGCCGATGACCTGCAGCGCCAGCAGCGAATCGCCGCCCAGTTCGGCGAACTGCGCATGTCGATCGACCTGCGGCAGCGAGAAGATCTCGGCCCAGATGCCTGCCAGCACCTGCTCGATCCGAGGATCCGCGCCGGCCTGGTCGGCCACCGCAAGCTCCCGGCCGGCCGAGGTGTGGGTCGTCGCCGTCGTACTCGGCGATGCCGTTCCAGCTGCCGTCGTTCCCGGCGCAGGGGTTCCCGGCGATGCGGTTACCGTCGGAACGAAGTCCCAGTCGGGATCGGCGGCCAGCCGCTCCACCAGGGCCAGGTAGCCGGCGAACATGCCGGCCAGGTCGGATTCGGCGAGCAGTTCGACCACGGCGTCCCAGTTCAGTACCAGCTCGCCGGCGTATTCGAAGACCTGATGGTCCAGATGCACCTGGGGTGTGTGCACGATGCCGGCGACCAGCTCGCCGAGGCCATTGACCGCGCTGCCGAAGTCGGCGCCGGCCGAGTCCAGCGCGCTGGTGAACACGACCGGCATGCTGGCATGCGCCGGACCGTGCTCCCGGGCGAGCTCGCGCATCACCCGGATGCCGCTGAACTCGCGATGGTCGAGGTCGCGTGCCAACTGCGCCTGGATGGCACGTACCCGGTCGGCGAAGCCGCAGCTCGGCTCCGGCTCGACCTGCAGCAGCGTGACGGTGGTGAAGTCGCCGATCACCTCCGCGATCTGCTCGTGCACCGGCAGTCGATTGTTGATCGTCACGTTCAGGGTGAACGGCTGCCGGCCCGACCAGGCGCCGAGCACCTCCGTGTAGGCGGTGGCCAGCGCCGCCGATGGCGTCAGCCCGTGGCGCGCGGCGTTGTCCCGCAGCCGCTGCCAGGCCGCGCTGCCCAGCCGATGGCTGCGCCGGACGAAGTGTGGTTCGGCGACGGTGGCCGGCTCGGCGATCAGCGGCAGCTGCGGTGCCGGCGGCAGCTGCGGCACCCGGGCCGCCCAGTAGTCGGCCGCTCGCTGGAAACGCTCGCTCCGTTCCTCCTCCGCCATCGCCAGGTGGTAGTCACGGAAGGTCGCCTGCAGCTCCGGCCACTCGGCGGCCGGGTCGAGGTAGCGGGCGGACAGCTCGGTGAAGAACGCCGCGACGGTGCCGCCGTCGGCGATCAGCAGGTCGAGGCTGACATGCAATCGGCTGCCGGCATCGAGCCGGCTGACCCGAACCTCGAACAGCGGAGCGCAGCCCGGATCGAAGATCCGGCTGCTGGTCTGCAGACGGATCCGCGCCAGTTCGACGTCGACCCGGACCGGATCCAGGCCGCGCAGGTCGGTGACGGCGACCTGGTAGGGAGCGAGCTCGGGCTGCACCCGCCACTGCCCGTCCTGACCGATCGCGGCGCGCAACATGTCGTGCCGGGCGATCATGCCGCGCAACGCGGTGGTCAACCGGTCCACGTCCAGTTCAGCGACGGCCAGTTCGACGTAGAAGGACGCGGCCACATTGCCGAGGTCGAAGAACCCGCTGCGGCCGAGCAGATAGGCCTGTTGCAGATCGGTCAGCGGGAACGGCTCGTAGCGGTGGGCCGGATCCGGTGTCAGCGAAGGCAGGTCGGGGAGTTGCCCGCCCTCGGCCGACGTTCCGGTGCCGGCCAGCGCGGCCAGTTCGGCGATGGTGGGATGGGCGAACACCTCGTCGACCCCGAGGCTGACACTCGCCTGGGCCGCCGCGCGGACCAGGCGCACGGCGAGCAGCGAATCACCGCCGGCCAGGAAGAAGTTGTCGTACACCGACGGGGTGTTGCCGCCGAGCACCTGCTGCCAGGCGGAGGCCAGCGCGCGCTCGGTGGCATCGCGAGGCTCGGTGTCCTGCTGGACGGGGGCTCGGTCGGGCCCGGTGGCAAGCGCGCGCAGCCGGCCCACGTCCACCTTGCCGTTGCCGGTGAGCGGCAGCGTGGCCAGCACCCCGATCTTCATCGGCACCATATAGGCGGGCAGGATCTTCCCGGCGTGCTGG
>Ga0157372_10000131_pt1 | contig 82235 bp, 75 predicted proteins | sample C55metaG_FD_115307 | JGI IMG/M metagenome (GOLD analysis project Ga0157372, IMG submission 115307) | Corn rhizosphere microbial communities from Kellogg Biological Station, Michigan, USA - C5-5 metaG | ecosystem: Host-associated > Plants > Roots > Rhizosphere > Soil | place: USA: Michigan... | reverse complement strand
GGCAGGCAACCTGCGTGGCCGGGTGAGCGATCCGGACTCCGATCAGGACTGCTGCGGAATCGGCACCGGCTGGCTGGCTGCCTGCACGCTGACCCCCGCCAGCAGCTGCATGGCAGCCACCAGGCTGGCCCACTGGCCGTCCAGTTCGGCCATCGCGGCCTGGGCCGCGGCAACCTGTCCGGCACTGACCTCGGCCTGCGCGCTCGCCAGGTCAGCCAGCACCGCATCGATCGAGTTGCTCTGCGAGGTCCAGTTTCCGGTCACCACCGCCAGTGCCTGCTGGGTTCCGCTACCGGAGTTCACCAGCTGCTCGAAGCCGCTGACCGTGGCCTGGATCGCCGCGATCTCGACCGCCTCGGTGGAAATCTCCTGCTGGACATTGCCGATCTCGGCCTGTAGCTGGGTCACGTCGGCCTGCGAGGCAACCTTGTCGCCGATCCCGCTGGCCAGCCCGAGCAGGCCCATGCCGAGCAGCCCATCGATGATCGGGCCGGCGAACCAGCCGATGGTGGCAGCGACCACGACGACGAAGATCACCAGGTCACCCTTGAGCAGGTTCTCCAGGTGGGCGATCTCCTCCCGGGTGGCGATGGCCTGGCGCAGCTCGGCGATGATGCCGGTCAGCTTGGCCACCTCGGCCTGGTCGGCCCCGGACGCCGCCTCGGCCGCGGTGGCCATCGCCTGCAGGGTGGCCAGGTCGGCGGCGAGTTCGGTGATGAACTTCGTCAGATTGCCGTCCAGGTTGTCCATCGCCTGCCGCACCGGCAACAGCAGGCTCTGCAGCACGGTCAGCGACATCAGTGCGGCCTGCCGAGCCTGCCCGTCCTGCGGGTTGGCAGCCAGCTTGGTCAGCGCGGCCGAGACCGCCTGGACCCGGATTTGCACCAGCGGATCGGCGTTGATCACCGCGGGTGGCAGCTGGGTCAGCTCTGGCAACAGCCCGTTCAGCCAGGTCAGCGCGTGTGCCTGGACCTGTTCGAAGCTGCTGATGTAGGAGCCGTACCAGTCCGGGGTGAGCACCAGGCCCGGCAGCTTGGTCTGGGCCACCGCGGTCGCGTAGCTGGTGACCGCGGCGACCGAGTTGACGTAGTCGAGCAACGCCTGCTGCTCGGTCGGGTCCAGGCCGGACGGAGCCGAAGCCGTACGGGTTTCGGAGCTGACGGACACGACTCACACAGCCGCGGTCTGGTTGCTCGGCAGCATCGCCACGGTGGCCTGGTCGGCCCCGGCCGGCTGGCTGGTGTAGCTGTGCCAGTTGCCCGAGCTGTCCTGCCACTGGTAGTCGACGCCGGCCAGCGCCTGGGCGAACTGGACCACGTCCTGCCAGGCCGCCGCGGCCGCGGTCAGGTCGTTCTGCGCCTGCTGGTACTGCGCGCTGGTGGCGTCGGTGCCGACGGTGGCCAGGTCGGTCTGCACCGTGGTCAGCTCGTCGCTCAGGTCCTGCCACATCTGGATGACGGTCTGGATGGCCTGCTGGGTCGCCAAGTTGGCCGTCTCCAGCCATTGGAACTGCGAGTTGACCGCCTGCAGCGCGACGATGTCCTGGTTCAGCTGGGTGATCTGCTGCTGGTCCTCCTGGATCGCCTCGTTCTTGGCGGCGATCTCCTTGTTCAGCAGCACGGTGCCGGTGATGGAGGCCGCCTCGCCGGCCACCGCCACCACGATCAGCCCGATGCCGACGCCCTGAGCGCCTGGGATGACGCAGCACACCGCGCCGATCAGGCCGACGAAGATGGACAGCCCGATGCCGATCTCCGACAGCGTCAGCAGGGTGTTCAGCGTGTTGATCTGATCCTTCAGGCTGGCGATGTCGGCGTTCAGGTTCTTGATCGTCTGCTCATCCGCTCCGGCCGCGGCCAGCGCCTGGCCGGCAATGGTGTTCAGCGTGGTGGCGTCGGCGCTGATGTCGGTGGAGAAGGTGTTCATCGAGCTCAGCAGCCCCTGCGCGGTGGTCAGCTGCGCCTGGGCGATCGACTGCATGGTGGTCAGCGCCTTGGCCAGGCCGGCCTTCGCGTTGGCGTCGTTCGGGTTGGCGATCAGCTGGTCCAGCCAGGCGCTGGCCATGGTGTCTTCCAGGTTGAACAGGTCGGCGGCCTGGCTCACGATCGTCTGCGGGAAGGACAGCATGGTCGGGAAGATGCCGGTGGTCCACTCCAGGCAGTGCGCCTTGGCCGGCGCGAACTCGGTGGCGAAGTCACCGTAGTTGGCCGGCGGCTGGTTGAGTACCGGCAGGCTGGTGTTGGTGATCGCGTAGGCGTACTGGTTCACCGTCGCGCACGAGTTCTGGTAGTCCAGCAGCGCCTGCTGGGTGGGCACGGCGGCCACGATGGCGGCGAGGCTCATGAGGATCTCCTTGCGGGGTTGGGGGAATACCCACCGAAGGTGGGTAGCTTGGGTTGGCCGGCCGATGCCGGCGCGGCGAGTGAGGACAAGCCGACGGCGGCCGGTCCGAGTCGGGTCAGCCGGCGGCAACCGGCTCGGCGGTGGCTGACCTGGCGGCGGCGAGCGTGCTGATGGACGACAGCTGCGCGAGCAGACCTTGCCAGGCCTGGCTGGCCTGCTGCAGGTCCAACTGGATCACGACGGCGGGTTGGCCGTTGATCGATTGCAGGGCCTGCACGGCGTTCTCGGCCAGTGCCGCCAGCTGGTTCCAGGTGCCGGCCAGGTAGCTGAGGCCGGACAGCGCGGCGCCGGCGGACTGGCCGCACTGGTTCAGCTGATTGGCGAAGTTGGCGGTGTTCGCCAGTGCCTGCTGGTCGTTCTGCACCACGCCCGCCGCGGCGTTGATGTCGCCCTGGTTCGGGCAGGTGGCGTGCTGCAGCGAGTTCAGCCGGGCGATGTCCTGGCACAGCTGGGCATTGAGCTGGTTGAGCAGCCCCTGCAAACCTCCAAGGGAGGATTGCAGTCCGCCGACGGCCGACTGTAGCGAGCCGGCGTACTGGCTCAGCGTGTTGCCGAGACCGGCGCAACTGCTCTGCAGCGCGGTCACCTCGCCGGTGAGCTGGCCGGCGGTGCTCGCCACCGCCTGGGACAGCTGCTGATTGCCGGGGTCAGCGGCAAGTTGGCTGGCCAGGCTGGTCAGCTCCTGCAACCCACCGGTAATCGCCGCCGACCCACCGGTGATGGTCTGCGGCACATCCAGGCAGGCCGGATAGACCTGGTTGAACCAGTTCATCGAGACCGTGCGCGCGTTGGTCAACGCCGTCGCGCTCTGGTCGATCGCCGGGCTGGCGGGCAGGTTTCCCGGCGCTGACTGGCCGGTGATGAACTGGTTGTAACCGGTGATGGCCTGCACCGATTGCAGGTACTGCTGATCCGGGGCCAGAGCCGCGAATGCCGTCATGCTGAACATGTGGTGCCTCTCTAGGACAACTCGGAGAGGACCATACACCGATTTGACAGCTGTGAAGACATGTTAAGTAACTTTCTGTAGTCAAATAGTTACTTAACGCTGTCAAGTCTGCCCGGCTCTCGGCAGGGACGAGTCCGGCAGGACGCGTTCATCGGCCTCTGCGGCTGCCGGACACCTATCGTGAGTTCGTCGATGATCAATATTGGAGGCAAGGTGTCAGAAGGCCAGAACCTGCCTGGGGACATGACCGCGTATGACCGCGCTACCTGGCGTCAGCTGCAAGAACACTGGCTCAAGAAGTCGAAACGGCGAGAGATCCTGCCGCCGAAGGCGAGGAACACGCTCGAGTCGGCCGGCCGCCGATCGCGCGGGATGATCTCGCAAACCGGGGAGAAGCTCGGCGAATACACGCCTGAGGGCGTGAAGCGGGCCGGCGAATACCTAGTTGAAGAAGCTCTCGTTCCCACGATCAAAGCCGCTGCGCAGCTACTCGAACTTGCGGAGGAGTGGGCCGCTGAGCTGATGGATCCGGAGACGGTGCTGCAGCACCACCGCGACCGCGGACACACCGTCAGCGGGCTCGCCGATCTGCGCGCCATCGACCTGGCCGAACTCGACCGATTCAGTCGCCGGATGGCGCTTCGATGGCGCAGCTCCGGCGCGCTCGAAGGCGCCGCGATGGGAGCGCTGGCGTTCATTCCCGTGGTCGGCATTGGTCTTTCGGTTACCGCCGACATTGTCGTGATGCAGCTTCTCGCATCCGCGATCGCGACCCGGACGATGTACAGCTACGGCTACGACGCCCAACATCCCGATGAGCGACAGATGGTGGAACGCATCGTGCGTCGGGCCTACCGAGGCCATGTTCCGAGGGCAAAGGTTGTCCGCAACGCTTCCCGCGCTTACCAGGCGAGCAAGAACCGGGTCAACTGGAGCCAGAAGATCCGCAACGATCACAAGTTGATGGCGGCCGTGGAGCGCCTGATGAAGCAGCTCGGCGACGGCAAGGTGCCGATCCAGGACGTCAGTAAGAAGATGCCGGCCATTGGCGTCATAACCAGCGCCGGCGCGAACGGGTACCTGCTCGGCGACATTGCGAAGCAAGGCATTCGTTACGGCCAGACGCGGCACCTATCTGAGAAGTACAACCTGTCGTTGCCGCCGAATCTCCTGTCGAACTCGGACGAGGAGGAGGACTAGAGCCGCTCACCCGGCAGAATGCGGCCGGGTGAGCGGTCCGGCAGAGCTCAACTCTGCGTGATCGGCACCGGCTGGGTCGCGGCCTGCACGCTGACCCCGACCAGCAGTTGCATGGCGGCCAACAAGGCTGACCATAGGGTGGCCAACTTGCTGAGCGCGGTCTGCGCCGCGGCCACCTGTTCGCGGCTGATGTCGGACTGGGCACTGCGCAACTCTGCGAACACCGCATCGATCGCGCTGCTCTGCGAGGTCCAGTTACCCGTCACATCGTCCAATGCCTGTTCGGTGCCGGTGCCCGAGCCCACCAGCTGTTTGAAGCCGGCCACGGTGGCCTGAATGGCCGCGACCTCCACCGACTCGGCCGAGATCTCCTGCTGAACGTTGGTGATATCGGCCTGCAGGCCGGTCACGTCGGCCGTCGAGGCCGCCTTCTTGCCGATCCCGGCGGCGGTTCCGAGCAACGCCATACCGAGCAGGCCGTCGATGATCGGCCCGCCGAACCAGCCGATGGTGGCCGCCACCACCACCACGAAGAGCGCCAGGTCGCCCTTGAGCAGGTTCTCCAGGTGAGCAATCTCCTCGAGGTTCGCGATGGCCGCCCGCAACTCGGCGATGAGGCCGGTCAGCCTGGCCACCTCTGCCTGGTCGGCGCCGGACGCCGTGTTCGCCGCGTCGGCCATCGACTGCAGGGTGGTCAGGTCGGTGTTGAGCTGGGTCACGAACTTGAGCAGGTTGCCGTCCACGTTGTCCAGTGCCTGCTGCACCGGCTGCAGGATGCTCTGCAGATCGAGCAGTGCGTCCTGGGCCGCCTGTTGCGCAGCCTGATTTCCCGGATCGGGTGCCAGCGCGACCAGCGCCGCGGCAGCCGCGTTGGCCCGGGCCTGCACCAGCGGATCGGCGTCGGTGACCGCCGTCGGCAGTTGGCTGATCTCGGGCAATAGTCCGTTCAGCCAGGTCAGCGCGTGCGCCTGCACCTGTTCGAAACTGGTGATGTAGCTGGCGTACCAGTCCGGCGTGAGCACCAGGGCCGGCAACTTGGTCTGGGCCACCGCGGTTGCGTAGCTGGTGACCGCGGCGACCGAGTTCACGTAGTTCAGCAGCGCCTGCTGTTCGGCCGTGCCGAGCGAGGACGTATCCGTCTTGGCCGTGCCGGGCGAGGACGTACCAGGGGCGGGCGTACCCGACTCGGGCGGAGCCGAGTCGGCGGTTGGCGAGTCAGAGGTGATGGACATCGATCACACCGCCGCGGTGGGCTGGGCGCTCGGCAGCATGGCGACAGTGGCCTGGTTCGAACCGGCCGGCTGACTGGTGTAGCTCTGCCAGTTGCCCGAACTGTCCTGCCACTTGTAGTCGATACCGGCCAACGCCTTGGCGAAGTCGACGACTTCCTGCCAGGCCGCCGCGGCCTTGGTCAGGTCGTCCTGCGCCTGCTGGTACTGCTGGGAGGTGACGTCGGTGCCGACCGTGGTCAGGTCGGTCTGCATGGTGGTCAGCTCCGTGCTGAGGTTCTGCCACATCTGGGCCACCGCCTGCATCGCCTGCTGGGCGGCGACGTTGGCCTGCTGCAGCCAGACGAACTGCGAATTGACCGCCTGCAACGCGACGACGTCCTGGTTGTACTGGCTGATCAGCTGCTGGTCGGTCTGGATGTTCTGGTTGTCGGCGTTGATCGCCTGGTTCAGTAACACGGTTCCGGTGATGGAGGCAGCCTCGCCGGCTACCGCCACCACGATGATGCCGGCGCCGAGGCCCTGCGCTCCTGGGATGAAGCAGCACACCACGCCGAGCAGGCCGACGAACAGCGACAACCCCATGCCGATCTCGGAGATCGTCAGCAGGGTGTTGAACGTGTTGATCTGGTTCTTCAGGTCGGTGATCTTGCCGTTCAAGGTCGCGATCTGCCCCTGATCCTCACCGGCGCCGTCCAGCGCCTGCTTGGCCAGGGTGGCCAACGTGCTGGCGTCGCCGTTGATGTTGGTGGCGAAGGTGTTCATCGAGGTGACCAGGCCCTGCGCGGTGGTCACCTGAGCGGCCGCGATCTTCTGCATGCTGGACAGCGCCTTGGCCAGGCCATCCTTCGCGGCGGCGTTGTTCGGATCGGTGATCAGCGCCTGCAACCAGGCGCTGGCCATGGTGTCTTCCATGTTGAACAGGTCGGCCGCCTGATTCACGATGGTGCCCGGGAACGACAGCATGGTGGGGAAGATGCCGGTGGTCCAGTCCAGGCAGTGTGCCTTGGCCGGGGCGAACTCGGTGGCAAAGGTGGAGTAGTTGGTCGGTGGGTGGTTGAGCACCGGCAGGCTGGTGTTGGTGATCGCATAGGCGTACTGGTTCACCGTCGCACATGAGTTCTGGTAGTCCAGAAGCTGCTGCTGGGTCGGCGTTGCGGCCAGAATGGCGCACAGGCTCATGTCGGGTCTCCTTCATGTTGAGGATGCCCACCGGTCGGTGGGTGATTCGGGTACCTGGACTGGCCTCCTTCGGCTCGGTCCTCGGGTTCACCAGCGCCGACGGGCGCCGCCGGTCAACCCGCGACGAGCGGTTCGGCGGCGGCCAGCGTGGTGATGGCGCAAAGCTGGTCGAGCAACCCCTGCCAGGCCTTGCTCGCGGTCTGCAGATCCAGCGGGATCACGCTGGCCGGTTGCCCGCTGATCTGCCGCAGTGCCTGCAAGGAGGTGTTGGCGAGGCTGGCCAGCTGGACCCAGTAGGCGGCCAGGTAGTTCAGGCCGGACACCGCGCCGCCGGCCGACTGGCCGCAGGAGTTGAGTTGTTCGGCGAAACCGGCCGTGCTGTTGATGGTTTGTTGATCGTTCTGCACCAAACGCTCGGCGGCGTTGATGTCGCCCTGGTTGGGGCAGGTGGCATGCTGCAGTGAGTTCAGCTTCGCGATGTCACTGCACAGCGTGGCGTGCTCGGTGGAGATCAACGACTGCAGGGCACCGATGCAGGTCAGCAAACCTTGGGCCGCCTGCTGCAGCGAGGTGGCGTACTGGCTCAGCGTGCTGCCGAGGCCGGCGCAGCTGAGCTGCAGCGTGTTCACCTCGCCGGCGAGCTGCCCGGCGGTGCTGGCCACCGCCTGGGCGAGTTGGCTATTGCCGGGATCCGAGGCGAACTGACCGGCCACGCTGGTCAGCTCCTGTAACAGCGCGGTGATTCCGCCCGATTCGCTGGTGATGTTCTCGGGCACGTTCAAGCAGCTGGGATAGACCTGGTTGAACCAGGTCAGCGACACCTGCCGAGACTGCGTCAGCGCCGAGGTGGCTTGAACTATCGCGGGATCGTTCGGCAGCCCGCTCGGCGCTGACTGGCCGGTGATGAACTGGTTGTATCCGGTAATCGCCTGCACTGACTGCAAATACTGTTGGTTCGGGGCCAAGGCCGCGAACGCGGTGATGCTGAACATCGGCGCCTCGCAACGGCTGGGTGACAGGACCGTATATCGAGGAACCGAGTATTAGTAGGGGTTCAAATGAACATCTGAAAACCGGCAGGTTTACTTAACGCCGTCAGGAGACCGGCCAAATCACGAGAAACTCTGCGTTACCCAGGCAAGGTCAGAATTTCGGCGCCGTCCTCGGTCACGTGCACGGTGTGCTCCCACTGCGCGACCCAGGACTTGTCCCTGGTCACGACGGTCCACCCGTCGTCCCAGATTTCCCAGTCATAGCCGCCCAAAGTGAGCATCGGCTCCACGGTGAAGGTCATGCCGGCCTGGATCAGCAGCGTTGCCCGTGGCTCGTCGTACGGGAAGATGGTCGGCTTGGTGTGGAAGGACTGGCCGATGCCGTGACCGGTGAAGTCCCGAATGACCCCGTAGCCGAACCGTTTGGCGTAGGACTCGATCACCCGACCTACCACATTGATCGGCCGGCCGGGCCGAACCGCCTTGATGCCGCGCATCATCGCCTCGTGCGTTCGCTCGGACAGCAACCGCACATCTTCACGCGGCTCACCGGCGAAGAAGGTGCCACAGGTATCGCCGTGCACCCCGTCCACGTAGGCGGTGATGTCGACCTTCACCACGTCGCCCTCGGCCAGCGGGCGGTCGTCCGGTATGCCGTGACAGATCACCTCGTTCACCGAGGTACACAGTGATTTGGGAAATCCCTTATACCCCAAGGTGGACGGGTACGCGCCGTGGTCGAGCAGGAACTCGTGGCCGATCCGGTCCAGGGCGTCGGTGGTGATGCCCGGTGCCACCTGCCGGCCCACCTCGGCCAGCGCCTGCGCGGCGATCCGACCGGCCACCCGCATCCGGTCCACCGTCTGGCTGTCCTTCGGCTGCGGGTCATCAAGGTCCCACGGCTGGCCGGTCGGCTGCCCGGCCCGATCGGCATACGGTGGCGGCACGACCGAATCGGCCGTCAACATCGGCGATATCCGGCCCGGCGTGATGAACGTCGTCATAGCCTCGTCATACCTCGATCACCATCGGCATCAGCATCGGCCGGCGCCGGTAGGTCTTGTCGACCCAGCGGCCGACGGTGCGCCGGACGATGTGCGCCAGTGCGTCCGCGTCGCGCACCCCGTCCACCACCGACTGCTCGACGGTGGCGATCAGTTCGACCCGGATCGGCTCGAGCGCCTCCGGATCGTCGGTGAAGCCACGCGCGGTCAACTCCGGCCCGTACACCACCTTGCCGGCGTGCAGGTCGACCGCGACCAGGATCGATACGAAGCCCTCGTCACCGAGGATCTGGCGCTGCTTGATCACCTGGTCGCCGATATCGCCGACCTGCAGGCCGTCGACATAGACGTTGTCGATCTCGATCTGCCCGACGATCCGAGCCCGACCATCGGCGAGATCGACCACCACCCCGTTCTCGGCCAGCATGATGTGCTCGTCGGTCATCCCGGTGGAACGGGCGATCGCGGCCTGCGCCCGCAGGTGCCGCCACTCGCCGTGCACCGGCATCAGGTTCCGTGGCCGGACCGCGTTGAGCAGGTAGCGCAGCTCGCCGGCCGGGGCGTGCCCGGACACGTGCACCAGCGCGGTGGATTTGTGCACCACCGTGGCGCCCATCCGGGACAGCCCGTTGATCACGTTGAACACCGAGTTCTCGTTGCCCGGGATGAGCGAAGAGGCGAGCAGGATGGTGTCGTCGCTGACGATCCGGATGGTCGGGTGCTCGCGATTGGCCATCCGGGACAGCGCCGACAGCGGCTCACCCTGCGAGCCGGTGCAGATCAGCACCACCCGATTGGACGGCAGCGCCTCGGCATCGACGAGGTCGACCAGCACGCCGTCCGGCACCTTGAGCAGGCCGAGTTCTCGGGCGATCTGCATGTTGCGGATCATCGACCGGCCCACCAGCGTCACGTGCCGTTCGCACTCCACCGCGGCGTCGAGCACCTGCTGCACCCGGTGCACATGGCTGGCGAAGCAGGCCACGATGATCCGGCCGGCGGCCCGGGTGATCACGTCGGTGACCACCTTGCCGACCTCGCGCTCACTCGGGATGAAGCCCGGCACCTCGGCATTGGTGGAGTCGGCGAGTAGCAGGTCGACACCCTCGTCGCCCAGCCGGGAGAAGCCGGGCAGGTCGGTGAGCCGGCCGTCCAACGGTGTCTGGTCCATCTTGAAGTCGCCGGTGTGCAGGATGGTGCCGCCCGGGGTGCGCAGCGCGACCGCCAGCGCATCCGGAATCGAGTGGCTGACCGCGTAGAACTGCAGATCCCAGGGACCGATGGTGAGCCGATCGCCCTCGCGTACGTAGCGCAGTTCCGGCCGCAGCCGGTGCTGTTCCAGCTTGGCCGAGACCAGCGACAGGGTCAGCCGGGAACCGATCAGCGGGATGTCCGGCCGGGACCGGAGCAGGTAGGGCAGCGCGCCGATGTGGTCCTCGTGGCCGTGGGTCAGCACGATCGCGTCGATGTCGGCCAGCCGGTCGGAGTAGGCCGACCAGTCCGGCAACCCGAGATCCACGCCCGGCGCGTTGGTCTTGCCGAGCAGCATGCCGCAGTCCACCACCAGCAGCCGGGTATCGACCTCGAACATGGTCATGTTGCGGCCGATCTCGCTGATGCCGCCGAGTGCGACGACGCGCACCGCGCCTGGCGCCAGCGACGGGGGAGCCTCGAGCCCTCGCTCTGGCGTGGTCACGGTCGGCTGGTCTCCTGCTCTGATCGGTCGCGGTGGCTTCGCTGAGAACCGTTGTCGAGTCTAGCTACGTCGCCAATCGGTCGTTATGGACTAGCCTTCTCGGCCATGGATGTCTTAGCGCTGGACACCAGCCAGGCCAGCAATGTGGGCATCGCGGTGATTGTGGGGATCATCGTGGTCGGCCTGCTGCTACTGGTGCTGATCGGCAAGCTGATCGTCCGGGCGATCATCGTGGTGCTGATGGTGGCGCTGGCCATCGTGGCTTGGCAGCAGCGCTATCAGGTCGCCGACGCCGCCAAGAAGTGCGACGCGAGCTTCTTCGGGGTGCACGTCACCCCGCACGACCCGGTGGTGAAGCGGCACTGCCAGGAGATCACCAACCCGAACAAGTGAGCTGGGGCTCTGAGTCGCGGCCGCAGGACGCGGGTCGCTCAGGCGGCGCGAGACGCTCAGGCGGCGCGGGACGCGGGTGGCGTCATCGCCCATCGGATGGTGCGGACCAGCCCGTCGCCGGCCAGCCGGACCACGGTCGCCTCGGCGACCGGCAGGTACGGCAGCCGCAGCGGCCAGCGTGCCCAGCGTGGCAATGAGCCGACCGCGGCCGCGGCGAGCACCGCGTACGGCGCCCGTACCGGCAACGGCAGTGGCGGTTGCAGCAGCATGAACCGGGCGGCATCCCTGGCCGCCGCGGTGCCGGCCAGCTCCGGTCGGTAGCCGGCCAACTGAACTCGCAGCTCGGCCTCGGTGGTCGGCGGATCGTCCACCCCCAGCGCGGCGGCCACCCGGGCCATGTCGGTGACGTAACCGTCCCGGCCGGCCTGGTCGAGCGGCCGCCGCCCGTAGCGCTGGTAGGTCAGCAGGAAGCTGTCCACCTCGGCCAGGTGCACCCAGCGCAGCAGGTGCGGATCGGCCGCCGAATAGGGCCGGCCGTCCGGCGCGCTGCCGGTCACCCGCTGGTGGATGCCGCGAATCCGTCCGATCATCGCCTCGGCGTCCTCGGCGGTGCCGTAGGTGGTCACCGCGAGGAAGTGGCTGGTGCGCTGCAGCCGGCCCCACGGGTCACCCTTGAACCCGGAATGGGCCGTCACCGCCGCCATCGCCAGCGGGTGCAGCGACTGCAGCAGCAGCGCGCGCAGGCCCCCGACGAACATCGCCGCGTCGGCATGCACCTGCCGGATCGGCCGGTCCTCGGCGAACCAGCGGGCGCCGGTCGAATAGTGGATCCGGTCGCGCCGCTGCGGACCCTCGGTGCCGGCCACCTTCTCGAACAGTGCGCTGCCGATCCGTTCGCGCACACTCGCCAAGCCGGGCAGGTCCATTCCTCGATGGTACGGACGGGCCGCTGACGAAACGATCAGCCGGCGGGTTCGGTCCGCCGGCTGCGCCACCAGTGCACCAGGGTCGGCAGGATCGACAGCACCACCACGGTGATCAGGATCAGGTCGATCTTGGGGGCGATGGTGTCGCGGACGAACTTGACATGGCCCAGCGCCCGGCCGAGCAGCAGCATGCCGTCGGTCCAGACGATGCCGCCGATCACCGAATACAGCACGTACAGGGCGAACCGCATCCGGCCGACTCCGGCGAGCACGGTGGCCACCGTCCGAACGATCGGTACGAATCGGGCGATCAGCACGGTCGGTGCGCCGAACCGGTCGAAGAAGCGCTGCGCCCGCACCACGTACTCCGGCCGGAACATCCGCGAGCCGGGCCGGTCGAACACCCGTGGCCCGGCCGAGCGGCCGATCCAGTAGCCGACCAGGTTGCCCAGGATGGCGGCGATCGGCAGCAGCACCAGCATCACCGGCAGGCTGGGCAGGTTGATCGACGGATCGTTGATCGCGATGAGCAGGCCGGCCGAGAACAGCAGCGTGTCACCCGGCAGGAAGAACCCGATCAACAGTCCGCATTCGGCGAACAGAATGGTGACCAGGCCGGCCAGGCCGTACGTGCCCAACAGATGCTTCGGTGAGATCGGGCTCGCCAGCAACTGCGTGGCCACGGCATGCGTCATGGCTGCAGAGCTTACGGAAGCCTGATGGGCGCGCCGGTATCTCACTCAGCGGCGCATCATTCACAGCTACCTCCAAGTTCTTCCGCAGGAAAGCGAGAATGCCGGCCGGCATCGTTGAGCGCATGAACAAGCTTCTCGGTCAGGCCCGGCTGGCGGTGGCCGTGGTGGTCGCGGCAGGTGCGGCGAGCCTGGGGCTCTTCGTCGAGCAGGCCGCGCACGCCGAGCACAGCACCAACAGCTCGCCCAGCGGCACCAGCTCGTCCAGCGGCACCGGCACCGCCAACTCCTCCGCGAGCGCGGTCTCGACGCCGAGCGCCACGGCCACCCCGACGGCGAGTGCGACATCGGGCGGCAGCTCCTCGGGCGGCAGCTCCTCGGCCGGCAGTTCCTCGGCCGGGACGGGCAGCGCCGGCAGCGGCTCCTCGACCGGCATCTCCAGCGGGGACAGCGCGCAGTCGGGCAACGGCGGGAGCCACGGCTCATGACCGCGCTGCTGCACCGGGAGCCGGGAGCCGCACTGCCGACCGCGACCTGGCAGGACTGGAGCTGCCTGGTCCGACTGGTGGTCACCGATCCAGCCGCCCTGGAGCCGGCCGCTGCCGAGCTGGCGACGCTGATGGGCAGGGTGGCGGCTGCGGCCAGCCGGTTCCGTGCCGATTCCGAACTGAGCCGGGCGAATGCCAAGGCCGGCCGTCCCGTACCGGTCTCGCGGTTGCTGATCCGGCTGGTCACCGGTGCGCTGGAGGCCGCCGACCGGACCGGTGGCGCCGTCGATCCGACCATCGGAGGCCAACTGATCGGTCTCGGCTACGACCGCGATATCGCGCTGCTGACCAGCCCGACCGCCGAGACGCTCGCGCCGGTCGGCGAGCAGACGCAGACCGCCGCTCCGGGACGGGCCGGTGTCAGGCAGGTGCGGTTGGATGCCGACCGCGGCCTGCTCACCGTGCCGGCCGGTACCGCGCTCGACCTGGGCGCGACTGCCAAGGCGCAGACCGCGGACTGGGCCGCGGCGGAGCTGGCGTCCCGGTACGGCTGCTCGGTGCTGGTCGAACTCGGTGGTGACCTGGCGGTGGCCGGTGCCAAGGCCGACTGGCAGGTCGTGGTGGCCGAGCGGGCCGACGACGCCGGCCAGCAGATCAGCCTGCATTCCGGCGGATTGGCCACCTCGACCACCACGCTGCGGCGTTGGCTGGACGGCGGTCAGCCGATGCATCACATCCTGGATCCGGCCACCGGGCGGCAGGCCACCGGACCGTGGCGGACCGTCACGGTGGCCGCCGGCAGCGCGTTGGCGGCGAACACCTGCAGCACCGCCGCGATCGTGCTCGGCGAGGCCGCCGAACAATGGCTGGCCGACCAGCGAGTGGCGGCTCGGCTGGTCGACCGCAATGGCCGTATCTCGACGGTGGGAGGTTGGCCATGCTGATCTGGTACCTGGCCCGCGGTGCCGGCATCTCGGCGTTCTGCATGCTGAGCGTGGCCACCGCGGCGGGTGCGGTGACCAGCCGCCGCAGCACCCTGCTCGGCCGCCGGCTCGTCCTGCAGTACGTACACCGAGCGGCCGCGCTGACCGGCCTGGTGCTGTTGGCCCTGCACATCACCACGATCCTGGCCGATCGCTATGCCGGAGTGGGGGCGGCCGGCGCGCTGCTGCCGCTGGCCTCGGGCTACCGTCCGGTCGCGGTCAGCTTCGGGGTGCTGGCGATGTACCTGTTGGTCGGGGCCGTGCTGACCGGCCTGCTCCGCAGCCGGTTCGCCCGCTCGGAGACCGCGCAACGTCGCTGGCGGAGCATCCATCTGGCCGGCTACCTGGCCTGGGCTTCGGCGGCCTGGCACTTCTACACGGTGGGTACCGATGCCACCGAGTGGTGGGCACGGCTGGTGTTGCTGGCCGGTATCGCAGCGGTGGCGGTCGGCCTGCTCGGTCGACTCACCGCACCGCAGCCGCCGGCCGGACGAGGCGATCCCGCTGGGGCGACTACCGGCCGTCGCGAGCCCGTTCGGATCGGAGCCGGCCGATGACCGCGCTGCTGGACCCCGTGACCGTTCCGATCGGTTACGTCGGCACTCCGCGACTGCTGCGGATGCCGGATCTGTTCGAGTTCGACGCCCACCTGGCCGCGCACGGCGCGCTGCCGGCGCTCGACCGGCCGGCGCTGCTGAGCCTGCTGGACGCGGTGCACCTGACCGGCCGCGGCGGGGCGGGCTTTCCGCTGGCCGCCAAGCTCCGCGCGCTGCGGTCCGGCCCGGAGCCGGTGGTGGTGATCAACGGCGCCGAGGGCGAGCCGGCCAGCGCCAAGGACCGCGCGCTGCTCGGCTGGGTGCCTCATCTGGTGCTCGACGGCGCCCAGTTGCTGGCCACCGCGGTCGGTGCGCGGCGCTGCCTGGTGGCGATCAGCGATCCGGCGCTGGCCGCGTCACTGCGGCAGGTGCTGGCTTGCCGGCCAGAGTTCCAGTTGGCCGGCTCGCATCGGACCGGCCGTTCCGTAACCGGCCGTTCCGTAACCGGCCGTTCCGTAGCCGGCCGTTCGGCAGCAGGACGGTCGGCAGCCGGCGGCTTCGAGCTGCATGCGGTGCCGGACCGGTTCGTGGCCGGCGAGGCGCGGGCCCTGATCGCCGCGTTGAACGGTGGTCCGGCGGCACCGCCGGGCCGGCGGGTGCTGCCCACCGACCGCGGGATCGGTGGCCAGCCGACCCTGCTGTGCAACGCCGAGACGCTGGCCCAGCTGGCGGTGCTGGCCCGGTTGGGGCCGGCTGCTTTCGGCTCGGTGGGCACTCCGACCGAGCCGGGCGGCACGCTGCTGACGGTGAGTGGCGCGGTACGAAGCCCCGGCGTGCTCGAGGTGCCGCTGGGCACCCGGCTCGGCACGGTGGCCGCCGCCGTCGGCGCACTACCCAGCCAGGCGGTGGTGATCGGCGGCTACCACGGCGGCTGGCTGGCCCCGAACCCGGAACTGGAACTGTCCCGGGCGGGCCTGACCGCGGCTGGCGGCACGCTCGGCGCCGGCGTGCTGATCTTCGTCGGCGAGCAGACCTGCCCGCTCGCCGAGCTGGCTCGGGTGGCCGGCTGGCTGGCCGGCCAGTCCGTCCGGCAGTGCGGCCCGTGCACCTTCGGGCTGCCTGCGCTGGCCGGCGAACTGACCAGGCTGGCCGCCGGCCGGGGCGAGGCCGGCAACGCGGCCCGGATTGCCGGTCTGCTACCCGGCCGCGGTGCCTGCGCGCACCCCGACGGCGCGTCCCGGTTCGTCCGATCAGGCTTGGCGGCGCTGGCCGGCGAGGTGCACCTGCACCGGGCCTACGGTTCGTGCCGGCGGCCCGATCTGGGCCACCTGGCCACCGCACGAAGGGTGTGGTCATGAGCAAGCAGCGTCCCGAGCGGCTGGAGATCGACTGGACCCGCTGCGACGGACACGGTCTGTGCGCGGCGCTGCTGCCCGAGGCGATCCGGCTCGACGACTGGGGCTATCCGATCATCGATCAGCGACGGGTGGCGGCAGAGCCGGTGGCTGCGGCGAGGCGGGTGGTTGCCTGCTGTCCGGCGTTGGCCCTCCGGCTGGAACGCACCGGCTGAGGGCCGGTGGATGGCGGATCCGATACCGCTGAGGTACGCGATCCGCCATTCGATCGCGGGACTAACCATTCGGGACTCGCCATTCGAGCTCGGACTAGCCGGCGTACCCGGCGAGCAGCTCCCGCTCCTTGTCCGGGGCCAGGCCCGGCGTGCGTTCGGCGGGCTGCCAGCCGCCAGGCAACCCGGACATCCACTCCCACACGTCCTGCAGGGTCTGCCGGACCGGTCGGCAGGCCAGCCCGGCGGCCTCGGCGGGCCGGGTGTTGTGCGCGAACAGCCCCGGCGCCGCCGAGCTCGGCGACCACAGCGGCAGTTCGGTCCAGGCGGCCACGTCCGTTCCGGCCAGGTAGTCATCGGGCAGCCAGCGGAACTCGGCGTTCGAGTGGGTGACCGCGGCCAGTTGCTCGAACAGCAGACCCCTGGTTATCTGTCGCGCGGGACCGGTCACCTCGAAGGTTCCGGCCGGCAGCCGCAGCACGAACTCGGCGATGTCGCGGGCGTCGATCAGCCGCAGCTCGTCGTCCGGGCTGCCGGGAGCCAGCACCTGGCCACCTCGGGCGACCCGAGCCAGCCACCACGGCAGCCGGCCGACCCCGTCGTGCGGGCCGACGATCAAGCCGGCACGCAGGATGCTGCTGCGGCGCTCGCCGAAGGCGCGCAGCACCGCCCGCTCGGCGCCGACCTTGCGCCAGCCGTACTCGCCGCCCTCGGGCAGGCCGTCCGGCAGCTGTTCGCCCACCGCGTCCGGGTCGCCATCGTAGATTCCGCCAGCGTGGTAGTCCGCCTGCTCCGGCCAGCCGGAAAAGACGTTGACGGTGGAGGTGAAGGCGTAGTGGCCCACGCTCGGCTCGAGCAACTCGACGGCCAGCCGTACCCGGTCGGGGTAGTAGGCGGTGTCGAAGACCAGGTCGAACTCGCTCCCGGCGAGCTGGCGCAGCGACTCCGGATCGGTCCGGTCGCCGGTCAGTGCCCGCACGCCGCGTACCGGCTCGCCACTGACGCCGCGACTGAAGGTGGTCACGGAGTGGCCGTGCGCCACCGCCGTCTCGGCGACGTTGCGAGACAGGAAGACGGTTCCGCCGAGCACCAGGATGCGCATGGCGGCTAGCTGACCAGATGGGCCGTACCGGCGGCAACGGATGTTCGCCGGAGGCGATAGCTTCGTAACGGCCCGCGAGAGGCTGCCGGGCGGGTGGGATAATCGAGGCGATCCTCACCGACTGCGAGCCGTACGGAGAGCAAAATGCCCATCGCAACGCCGGAGATCTACAACGAGATGCTCGACCGCGCCAAGGCCGGCGGCTTCGCCTATCCGGCGATCAACTGCACCTCCTCGGAGACCATCAACGCGGCGCTGAAGGGCTTCGCCGACGCGGGCAGCGACGGGATCATCCAGTTCTCCACCGGCGGTGCCGAGTTCGGCTCGGGCACCGCGGTGAAGGACATGGTCACCGGAGCGGTCGCGCTGGCCGAGTTTGCGCACGTGGTGGCCGAGAAGTACCGGATCAACGTCGCGCTACACACCGACCACTGCCCCAAGGACAAGTTGGACGGCTACGTCCGGCCGCTGCTGGAGATCTCGCGTGCGCGGGTCAAGGCCGGCCAGAATCCGCTGTTCCAGTCGCACATGTGGGACGGCTCGGCGGTGCCGCTGGACGAGAACCTGAAGATCGCCGCCGAACTGCTGGCCGCCTGCGCCGAGGCCAGGATCATCCTGGAGGTGGAGGTCGGCGTGGTCGGCGGCGAGGAGGACGGCGTCGCGAACGAGATCAACGAGAAGCTCTACACCTCCGAGGGCGACTACCTGCAGACGCTGGAGGCGCTCGGTTCCGGCGAACACGGTCGCTACTTGCTGGCCGCGACCTTCGGCAACGTGCACGGCGTGTACAAGCCGGGCAACGTGAAGCTTCGGCCGGACATCCTGGCCAACGGGCAGCGGGTGGCCTCGGACAAGCTCGGTCTGCCGGACGGCTCCAAGCCGTTCGACCTGGTCTTCCACGGCGGGTCCGGTTCCACGCTGGAGGAGATCCGCGAGGCGGTGTCCTACGGCGTGGTGAAGATGAACGTCGATACCGACACCCAGTACGCGTTCACCCGTCCGATCGTCGGCCACATGTTCACCAACTACGACGGCGTGCTCAAGATCGATGGCGAGGTCGGCAACAAGAAGGCCTATGACCCGCGGTCCTACCTCAAGGCCGCTGAGGCCGGCATGGCGGCGCGGGTGGTGCAGGCCTGCGAGGATCTGCAGTCGGCTGGCACCGCCATCAGCGGGTCCTGATGGACCTGCTGGCACCGCGCACCCTGCTGCAGGAGGATCCGGCGATGGCTCGATTGGCCGCCGGCGACGATCCGGTGGCGGTAGCTACCGCGCACCCGGCCTCGTCGGCGGCGTGGGCCGCGTTGGCCGAGGAGGCGTTGGACCGCGGGTTCGCCATCGAGGCCTACGCCTATGCCCGGACCGGCTACCACCGAGGCCTGGACGCGCTGCGCCGCGCCGGCTGGCGAGGCACCGGGCCGGTGCCGTGGTCGCACGAGCCGAACCGCGGCTTCCTGCGGGCGCTGCACGCGCTGTCGGTTGCGGCCGGCTCCATCGGCGAGGCGGACGAGGCGGAGCGCTGCGCGAAGTTCCTCGCCGACTGCGATCCGGAGGCGGTCCGCGCGCTCGCCTGAGGCGCTGACCTGAGGCGCTACCTCGCCTGCAGCGCCGCCCGGTTGCGGTAGTCGTTCATCAGCTGGAGCAGCTCCTGCGGCCCGATGGTCGAGTAGACGGCATTGATCCTGTGCCCCTTGCCGTGCGGTGGCATCGGCTCGCTCGGCGAGCGCGCCAGCGGGCCTTGCCAGCGCGTTGCCGGCTGGCCCTGCCAGGCCGCTGCCCCGGCCGGCCAACCGGTGTAGTAGGCGATCCAGGGTGGCCCGGGGCCGCGGCGGCGGTACATCAAAAAGAACGGGCCGCATTCCAGCCAGCTCCGGCGTACCGGCCGGCGGGGCCACGGGCTCGTCCATTCGAAGCCGTCCGCGGCCAGCACGATCTGGCTCGGTCGGTGGAACCCCCATGCGGCCTGCCCGATCCCGAGGATGCCAGTGGGGACGAGGAGCCAGCCGAACAGCCCGGCGGCGTTCAGGAACAGTCCGAAGCCCCGCTGCCCGGCCCGGGCCAAGAAGATTCCGAGCACGATCATGCCGATGCTGAGGATCAGCGACCTGACGAGCATGGGCCGGGTGACCATGAACACCTGCCGCGGCGGTGCCGGGTAGCCAGCCGCATCCCATGCCATGGCCGGCAGTGTCGCACAGGCAAGTGCCGAGCCGGGGCGGTTGAGTAGTTCTGCTCATGTGGCGACGCCGTCGTGCTCGCATTCTGAACGCAACGCTCGCCGGCGTCCGGACAGGCTCGCGGGTCGGCCGTCAGGTCATCAACAGCGTGCCGAGCCGGCGGGTGGTGATGCGCAGGCCGATCGCGGCCATTCCCACGAAGTAGGCCAGATGCCACAGCAGCCCGGCGTGGATGTCGCCCACCGCGAGGCTGCGCATCAGCACCACCGCGTGGTTCAGCGGCAGGCACTCGACCAGGAACCGCAACCACAGCGGGTAGGCGCTCAGGCCGTAGAAGGTGCCGGAGAACAGGAACATCGGCAGCGTGAACAGCGTGACCAGCTGCAGGTCCTGCCAGCTGCGCAGGTAGGTGGTGACCGCCATCCCCACCGCGGCGAAGCCGAAGCCGACGATGAGTGCGGCCGGGACCAGCAGCAGCGCCCACGGCGAGAGCACCAGATGCATCGCCAGCATCACCACCACGAACCCGACCGAGTACAGGCCACCGCGGCTGACCGCCCAGCCGATCTCACCGAGCGCCACGTCCAGCACGCCGAGCGAGCTGGCGAGCATGCCGTCGTACAGCTTGGCGAACTTCAGCTTGAAGAAGACGTTCATGGTGGAGTCGGCGACCGCGCCGTTCATCGCGGAGGAGGCCAGCAGCGCCGGCGCGATGTACTGGGCGTAGGTCAGCGGATGGCCGTTCGGCGCGTGCACGCCACCGACCAACTTGCCCAGGCCGGAACCGAAGGAGAGCAGGTAGAACAGCGGCTCGAAGAAGCCGGAGAAGATGATCAGCCAACTTCGCCGGTAGACCAGGGCGGAGCGTTCCAGCAGCACCCACGGCCGGCCGGCATAACTGCCGGGCGGCACCATTCGCAACAGCACGCTGCGCCGGACGTAGCCCCGCGCGTCCGTCGCGGGGATCGGCGAGGTGTCCAGCCGGCTCACCGGTGCACCTGACTCTTCACGCGAGCGCTCATTCGGCCAACCGCACAGCGAATCGCCACAGGGTCAGCCGGACCCCGATCACCGCCGGAACCACCAGGCACAGCAGGTGCACCAGGGCCAGGCCGGGTGACAGCGAACCGATGTCGGAGCTGAGCCGCAGCGGCCCGAGAGCGACCCATCGGGACAACTCGGTGGCATGCCAGAGCGGTGAGATCCAGGCCAGCACCCGGAACCAGTGCGGCAGCGCGCTGATCGGGTAGAACGTGCCGGAGAACAGGAACATCGGGGTCACCACGAACCGGAAGATGCTGGCGAAGCTGCTGCCCTCGTCCCGGACGGTGGCCGAGTAGGCGGCCAGCGGGGTGGCCAACGCCAGCGCACCGATGGTGGCCACCGGGATGCACAGCAGCGCACCGATCGAACGCCAGCCGCCGAAGCAGGCCACGATCACCAAGTAGATGGTCGCTGACGCCGCGATCTTGATGGTCATCCAGCACACCGTCCAGGCGGCGATCTGCCGGGACGTCAGCGGCGTGGCGTTCATCGCGAAGAAGGTGCGCTGGTACTTGAACCCGCCATGCAGGATCGGATAGGTGGCCTCGCCGACGCCGACCTGGATCGCGGTGGCGGCGACCAGCGCCGGCGCGATAAAGGTCAGGTAGCCGGTACCGAGGTTGCTCGCCCCGCCGTTGTGGTTGACCACCCCGCCGAGCCCGACGCCGAGCGCCAGCAGGTAGGCGATCGGCGCCAGCAGCTGGGACAGCAGCGACACCTTGAGGTAGCGCCGGTCGGCCACGACCGAATAGGTGAGCAGCGCCCGAAAGCCACCACCGGCCGGCTTCACGAACGGCGCTGTCTTCACCCACAGCCCGGTACGGCTCCGGCCGGCCGGCGGATCACCGGCAGTCGGCGGCTCACCGGCAGCCGACGGCTCACCGGCAGTCGACGGATCACCGGCAGCCACAGTGGCGAGGTCTCGCGGTTCAGTCGACAAGGCTGCGTCCGGTCAGGGTGAGGAAGACATCCTCCAGGCTGGCCCGCCGGACCAGGCTGGACACCGGCCGCAGGCCGCGCTCGTGCACCATCCGGACCGCCTTCTCACCGTCGGAGACGTAGAGCAGCACCCGGTCGGCCAGCACCTCGGAGCGCTCGGCCAGGTCGGCGATCCGGGCGGCCATCGCCTCGTTCTGCCCGACGCCGAAGCGCAGTTCGGCGACCTCCCGGCTGGCGTGCCTAGCGATCAGTTCGGCCGGTGAGCCCTCGGCGGCGATCCGGCCCTTGTCCATCACCACCAACCGGTCACACAGCTGCTCCGCCTCGTCCATGTAGTGGGTGGTGAGCACCAGGGTCACCCCTTGGTGCTTGAGCCGGTACAGCCGGTCCCACAGCACGTGCCTGGCCTGCGGATCCAGGCCGGTGGTGGGCTCGTCCAGCAGCAGGATCTCCGGATCGTTGATCAGTGAGCGGGCGATGGTCAGCCGGCGCTTCATGCCACCGGACAGCGGCTCCACCTTGTCCCGGGCGCGCTCGGTCAACTGGGCGAAGTCGAGCAATTCGTCGATCTTCGGCCGCAGCGCCCGGCGCGGGATGCCGAAGTACCTGCCGTAGACATAGAGGTTCTCCCAGACGGTGAGCTCCATGTCGAGGTTGTCCTGCTGCGGCACCACGCCCAGCCGAGACCGGATCACCGGACCGTCCACCGCCGGGTCCCGGCCCAGGATTCGCAGCGTGCCGGCGGTCACCGGGGACACCGCGGCGATCATCCGCATGGTGGAGGACTTGCCGGCGCCGTTCGGGCCGAGGAAGCCGAACGACTCGCCGCGGGCCACCGCGAAGTCGATCGCATCCACCGCGGTGAAGCCGCCGAAGGACTTGGTCAGCGCGTGCGCGTGGATCATCGGCTCGTTCGGCTCCGCAAAATCGCCGAGAGCCGCTGACTCGCCGAGAGCCGCAGACTCGCCGAGAGCCGCAGAATCGCGGGGATCCGTTGACTCGCGAACGTCCGCCGCCGCGCTCGCCGAGCTATCCGGATCCACCTGAGCGAGGTTACTCAGCCGGTCCGACAATCGCTGTCGATTATCGATCCGCAGGCTCGGCGGTCGACCGGCCGAGCGAAAACCGCTTGACCTCCGTGTAACGGGCCGGGCCGCCGCCGAGCCGGGAGTGGAACAGTACGACCTCGGTCACCTGCCAGCTGGCACTGGCATACAGGTCGAATACCCGCAGCCACCGGGTCACATCCAGCGGCCGGCCGATCCGGGCGAGCGTGACGTGCGGCCGGAACTCGCCGCCGTCCACGTGGGTGCCGGCTCGCCCGGCGGCCGAGCGCAGATTGCCGGCCAGGTGCGTCAGCGCCGCGGTGTCGCCACCGACCCCTGCCCACAGCACCTTGGCCCGGCCAGGATTGGGGAACGCGCCGGCACCGGCCAGTTGCAGCTCGAAGGGTGGCCGTCCGGTGGCGGTCTCGGCCAGCCGCTCGACAAGGTCATCCAGCACCCGGTCGGTAACCGACGGCAGGAACGCCAACGTGACGTGCCACTGCTCCGGATGGCTCCAGCGCAACGGGCTGTCAACATCTCGACGTGGCTCGACATAGTCGGCCAGGTCAGCCAGCACCGGCTCGGGCGGTCGCACTGCCACGAACATCCGCATCGGCCCATGATTCCAGGCCAACGGCCAGCGGACCGAAATGCGCCTCGTCGGCCGCCCGCCCGCGGAGCCGCCAGCCGGGCTAGAGCGAACTCGTCGAGCGGAGGGAATTCAGCGACGCAGGTAGCTCGGCGCCGCCGGCTGGATGACCTCGGCCGGTGGTGGGCCGGCTCGCAGCGGCTGCTGGGCACGAGCGCGAGTCATCGCCAGTGCCTGCACCAATTCGGCGTGCAGGTAGTAGGCATCCGGCGGACCGACGCCGCGTTCCACCCGATCACGTAGGAACGCGAGTTCGGTGGCCGCCTGTTGGAAGGCTTGCAGGGTACGGGCAGCGTCCGGCCCGGATCGCCCGCGCACTTCGCGCAGCCATTGCCGGCGAGCCGCGATGCTGGCCAACCAGCCGGCCTCGGCCGGGGTGATCCAGCGGTAGTAGACCATCGCCGGTAGCTGCCGGTTCACCACGTCCCGCTCCCGGGCCCGGTGGTATCTGGCCACCAGCACCGTCGCCACCAGCGCCGGCACCATGATCACCACGTACACCACCAGGTAGCCGGCCAGCCCGAACGCCAGCGAGCTGTTCCACAGCGCGTGCAGCGCCACCGCGCCGAGATAGCCGGCCGCCGGATAGAGCCAACGGTCCGTGCCACGCCGATTGATCGCCAGCCCGAAGCCCAGCCCGATCAGCGAGGTGAACAGCGGATGCGCGAACGGCGCCAGCACCAGTCGCAGCACCACGGTGGTCACGGTCGTCTCGGTGCCCTGCCCGAACGACTCGGCGATGTAGCCGATGTCCTCGACGAAGGCGAAGCCGACCGCGGTGAAGCCGGCATAGACCAGCCCGTCCACCACCCCGTCGAACTCCCGGCGCCGGGCGCCGGTGAGCATCAACAGCACGAACGCGCCCTTGGCCGCCTCCTCGATCGCCGGTCCGACCAGTCGCAGCACGATGCCGCTGCCGAGCACCTCGCTGGTGGCCAGCTCCAGCACCAGGCTGATCACCACCGCGACCACCGCGCCCCAGAGGAAGGCGAGCAGCAGCAGCCGGGCCGGCTCGGGCTCCCACCGGTCCAGCCAGAAGTAGCCGGCCAGCACCACCGACATGGCCAGCGCCGTCAGCGGCGTGCCGACCGCTAAACCGGCCGGATGTTGCGCGCCGACCGCGAACAGCAACGCCGCGGCGAGCACCGCGAGCAGTATCAGCACGCCGATGGGCGCCCCGGTCGCCCGCCGGGAACGGGCCAAACCGGGCTGATATCCGGGTGGCGTGGTCATGGCTGAAACCCTAGACGGTCCCGGCGACAGGATTTCGAGCCGAACACCTGGGTCGAACACCTCGAGCCGAACACCTGGGGCGAAGACCTCCGGAGCCGAACAGCTGGGGCCGAAACTCAAGCCGAGCTCAGCCGGGTACCGCCAGCCGCCACAGTTTCGGCTCGGACCAGAAGGTGCGCCGGCTGCGCGGCCGCTCGCGGGCGATCCCGTCGGTGACGATCTGGGCCGGCTCACATGCCAGCTGCAACGCGCGTCCGCGCCGTCGCCGGGTACGCAGCCGGCCGATCCGGACCTCGGCTGCCAGCTCGGCCGGTCCGACCCGGCGTACGGTCAGCCGCTGCACCGGGCCGTCGCACAGCCGCTGGTCGTCGACCACCGCGCGCACCCACCATGGACCCTCCGACGTCCACGGGGTGAGCGTCGCCGCCGAGACGCAGACGCCGCCGGAGTCGTCCCGAATCACCCCGACCAGCCGGCATTCGGCACCGTGGGCGAACGCCAGCTGACCGGCTCGGTCGCCGGGCAGGCCGAGGCTCCGCAGGTACGGCGGTGGTCGGTCCAGCAGCACCGCGGTGTCCTGCTCGGCCAGCCGGCCGGCGCGCAGTAGGCGGGCCAGCACCAGGTTCAGCCCAGCGACGTCCGCGGCGTCGATCACCAGCCGGTGGCCGTCCAGCCCTTCCAGCGCCACGTCCACCTCCGGCGCGGTGCTCGCGGTGACGGCCGTCGACATGCCGGCCAGCTCCGCCGGATTCGGTGTCCGGCCGATGCTGAGCAGCGCCAGCTGCACGTTCGTCTACCCTTTCTGTGCGCCGCGGCACCGGCCCGGTGCGGCGGCGAGAATGCCGACGAGCTCACCGGGCCGAGCCGCTCAGGACAGATCAGGAGTCTGCTACATGCCGGCAGTTATCGTGCTCGGCGCCCAGTGGGGCGACGAGGGTAAGGGCAAGGCCACCGACCTGCTCGGCGCATCGGTCGACTACGTGGTGAAGTTCAACGGCGGCAACAACGCCGGGCACACCATCGTCATCGACGGGGAGAAGTTCGCGCTGCACCTGCTGCCGTCCGGCATCTTGAGCGAGAACTGTGTGCCGGTGATCGGCAACGGCGTGGTGATCGACCTGGCCGTGCTGTTCTCCGAGATCGACGCGCTGCAGGCCCGCGGCCGGTCGGCCGACAAGCTGGTGGTCTCGGCCAACGCACACATCATTCCGCCGTACAACACCACCATCGACAAGGTGACCGAGCGGTTTGCCGGCAGCCGGAAGATCGGTACCACCGGCCGCGGCATCGGACCCACCTATGCGGACAAGATGAACCGGATCGGCATCCGGGTGCAGGACCTGTTCGACGAGCAGATCCTGCGCGGCAAGGTCACCGGCGCGCTGAACTTCAAGAACCAGGTGCTGGCCAAGATCTACAACCGCCGGGCGCTCGAGATCAATGCGGTGCTCGATGAGTTGCTGAGCTACGCCGACCGGCTGCGGCCGATGGTGACCGACACCGCGCTGCTGCTGCACCAGGCGCTGGACGCCGGCAAGACCGTGCTGTTGGAGGCCGGCCAGGCCACCATGCTGGACGTCGACCACGGCAATTATCCCTACGTCACCTCGTCATCGGCGACCGCCGGCGGCGCGTGCACCGGCAGCGGCATCCCGCCGACCCGGATCGACCGGGTGATCGGCATCGTCAAGGCCTATGCCACCCGGGTCGGCGAGGGGCCGTTCCCGACCGAGTTGCTCGACGCGAAGGGGGACGAGCTGCGGGCCGCCGGCGCCGAGTTCGGCACCACCACCGGCCGGCCGCGTCGTACCGGCTGGTTCGACGCGCCGGTGGCCAGGTACGCCGCGCGGATCAACGGCGTCACCGACTTCGTGCTGACCAAGCTGGACGTCCTCACCGGACTCGGCGAGGTGCCGCTCTGCGTCGCCTACGAGATCGACGGCGTCCGGGTGCCGGATATGCCTATGACGCAAGCCGAATTCGCCCGAGCGACCCCGATCTACGAGACCTTCCCGGGCTGGGACGAGGACATCTCCAAGGCGCGGTCGCTGGCCGAGCTGCCGGCCAACTGCCGGGACTACGTGCAGGCCATCGAGTCCATGATCGGTGCCCGGATCTCGGTGATCGGAGTCGGCCCGGATCGAGCCGAATCGATCGTCCTGCACGACCTATTGGCCTGAGAGGCTCGATTCGAGGCAGTAAGTCCTTGGCCTGGTCGCCCTCGCGGCGCTTACAGTCGGATCATGCGGCGGGCGTGGTTGGTGACGGCCGGCCTCGGCTTGGTGCTGACAACCGGCTGCACCTTCGGCGGCTCGGGTGGTAAGGCGAGCCCGGCGAGCAGCGATCCGGCGAGCGGCGATCCGGCGAGTACCGCGCCGCCCAGCAGCGCCCCGGCCACTGGCGGCTCGGCCGAGACTGCAGCGGATTGGCCGCAATATCACGGAAATCCCGAACGCACCGGCGTCAGCACCACGATGCCGGCGGCATCCGGCCGGCTGACCGCAACCAAGATCAAGCTGGACGGCCAGGTCTACGCCTCGCCGATCATCGTGCGCGGCACCGTCATCGTGGCCACCGAGCACAACATGGTCTACGGCCTGGACGAAACCGGTCACCAGCGCTGGAGGGTCAGCCTCGGCACGCCTACCCCACAGTCGAAACTGCCGTGCGGCAATATCGACCCGCTCGGCATCACCGGAACACCCATTTATGACAGCACATCCGATTCCATCTTCCTGGTGGCCTCAACCGGTGACCGGGTCAGCCACCAGCTCTACGCGCTGAATCCCGTCACCGGCCAAACCCGCTGGCATCGGGCGATCGACCTACCCGGTGCCGACCCGCAGGCGATGCAGCAGCGCGGTGCGCTAGCCATCGCACAAGGCCGGGTCTGGGTGCCGTTCGGCGGGCTGGCCGGCGACTGCGGGAACTACAAGGGCCGGCTGGTCGGCGTCCCGCTGACCAACGGCGAGCCGATCGCCTACACCGTGCCGACCACCCGGGAAGGTGGCATCTGGACGCCGCCCGGACCGACCGTCTTGAACGGCGATCTCCTGGTAGCGGTGGGCAATGGCGAATCGACCGGCAGCGCCTACGACTTCAGCGACTCGGTGCTGCGGGTGCGCGACGGCCGGCTGGTCGACTCGTTCTCACCGACCGGCTGGGCACCGGACAACGCCAGCGATCTCGACCTGGGTTCTCAGGGACCCGCGTTGGTGCAAGGCAAATGGATCTTCCAGGCCGGCAAGTCCGGCACCGGCTACGTGCTGAACGCCGACCGGCTCGGCGGTATCGGCGGCCAGGTCTGGCAGGGCGAGATCTGTCGATCCTTCGGTGGCACCGCGGTATCCGGCGACACGGTGTACGTCCCCTGCACGGACGGAGTGCGGGCGGTCCGGATCGACGGCACCGGCCAGGCCAGCGTGCGCTGGCACGCGCCGGAGGAGGTCACCGGCTCACCGGTGGTGGGTGGCGGCCGGGTGTACGCGGCGGATCCGGACGGCGGCGTGCTCATCGCCCTGGATCCGGCCACCGGCCAGCGGCGGGAGACCGTCAACGTAGGCGAACTGAGCCGGTTCGCCACCCCCGCCATCAGTGGCAGCCGGCTGTACCTGCCGACGCTGTCCGGCCTGGCGATCGTCGAGACGGCGTGACAATCAGCCGCCGGTTCGGCTGGGCTCACCGAGCGCCGGCAGCCTAGCCGAACCGGACGGAACTCAGCTGGCGTTCGGGCCGCTCTGGTTGGTCATCTCGACCGTGGCGGGCACGGTGACCGGCTCGCCGGCCATCCAGGTGTATTCACCGGTGAAGGTCAGTTCCTCGGCCGACGGCGGCGGAGTCGCGCTGCGGGTCACCAGCTTCACGTCAAGGCTGGTGCCCACCCGGCCGTCCGGGAAGTTGCTGTGCACGTGCAGGGCGTACGACGGCGGCATGATCTCGGTTGCCTCCACCAGCAGGGTGCCCTGCACCGGGAAGGTCAGCTCCAGCGGCGGGTTCGTCGACCCGCGCACCACCTCAGCAGTGCCGGATGCCTGCCAACCACCATCATCGCTGGGAGTGAAGGCGAGGTTCATGCTCAGCACGGTGCTGCCGGGCATCGTGTTGGTCTGCTGGAACGCGGCCTTGAATGCCTGGCCGGCCAGGGTTTCGGTCATAGTGAGCTCCTGTCTAACTCGGGGGTTGAATGCACCGGCGTTTCACCAGAAATCCGTGACGAGGTAGCCGGTGCGCGAGATGCAATTCGGCCGCCAAGACGGTTTCTTAACCCAAATTTAGCGCTGTAGCCATCTTTGGACGGATCGCCTAGATCCGAAGACCCAGGTAAATCTGATTTACCGCCTTAACTGGGGCTTGACACTTAATCAGCTCATAGGTCACTCTTTGCGCTATGCAGACACTTCTTCGGAGGGTGGCCGCCGTCGCCGCAATGGCGCTCGTTGGGCTCACTCTCTCGTTCGCATCCTCGGTAAGCGCCTCGGCCAGCCCGGCGGCGCTGTGCAGCACCACCCTGCAGGAAGGCAGCTCCGGCACCTGCGTCACCCAGCTGCAGCAGCGACTCAACCAGCTCGGTGCGAACCTCGTCGTGGACGGGCAGTTCGGGCCGGCCACCAAGAACGCGGTGCTGGCGTTCCAGGGCCGGGAGCGGATCGGCTTCGACGGCGTCGTCGGCCCGCAGACGCAGAGCTACTTGAACAACCCCGGCAGCGTGAACCTGAACCGGGTCTCGGTGTCGACGATCCAGTCCTACATCACCACGGTGTTCGGCTCGACGAACGCGGTCACCGCGAAGAAGATCGCCACCTGCGAGAGCAGCAACAACGAGATCGCGATCAACTACAACACCAACGGCACGTACGACCTGGGCGTGTTCCAGGACAACACCGTGCACGCGAGCAACTTCACCAACTACGTGCACGACATGCTCTATTACACGACCAACATCCAGGAAGCACATTCCCTCTTCGTCGCCGCCGGCGGCTGGAGTCCGTGGTACTCATCCAAGAGCTGCTGGGGGTAATCACCTATGTTCAAACGACTTCTCGTCCTGCTGGCGGCCATGCTGGCCAGCGTCACCACCCTGGCCACGGTCAGCACCTCCGCCGACGCGGTCACCAAGCTGACCCAGTCGCAGGCCGCCTCGCAGCTGAGCGCGGCCGGCGTCACCTGGAGCTCCAGCGGCAACTGCACCGACCGCTACAACTCGACCTGCACGTCCTTCGAGCAGATCAACCAGAGCACGGTGTCCGGCGTGATCACCCTCAAGCACGCCAGCGGCTGCGCGATCAACATCACCGGTGGCACCGAGGTCGGCCACGCCAGCGGCACCTACAGCCACTGGAACGGCTACAAGGTCGACATCTCGCACAACACCTGCAACAACAACTACATCCACACCTACTTCACCCGGATCGCCAACCGTGGTGACGGTTACCCGCAGTGGGAGGCCGCGTCCGGCAACATCTACTGCGACGAGGGCACCCACTGGGACATCACCTACTACACCTGCGGCTGCTAGCAGCCCAGCGTTCAGCAGCCGAGCCTCCCCCACTGCGCGGCCATCCGGTACGTCCGGGTGGCCGCGCGGTTCTGTCGTGCCAAATTCGCCGAATCACGCCCCCGCATGCCGTTCGACGGATAGGGTCCGCTGAGCTATCGGACCGACAGTGGAGCTACGGCCACATGAACAACGACTCGTCCTTCAGCATCCCGCCCGCCTTCTTCGTCCTTCTCGCGCTGTGGTTGGCCTTCTTCATCCTTTTCGTGTGGGCCGACATCCGGATCATCCGCCGCGCCGGCTACTCCGGCTGGTGGTTCCTGATCGGCATGGTGCCGTTCGTCAACATCGTGATGTTCCTGCTCTTCGCCTTCAAGGAGTGGCCGATCGAGCGCGAACTGGCGCAGCTGAGGGCGCAGGCCCACGGTGGCTATGGCTATCCATCGAGCGGGGGTTATCCAACCAGCGGCGGCTATCCATCGAGCGGGGGTTATCCAACCAGCGGCGGCTATCCACCGAGCGGAGGCTATCCACCGAGCGGAGGCTATCCACCCAGCGGGTACGGCTACCCGCCACCAGGATCACCCAACCCCCGGTAGCCCGAGTCGCCGCCGAGCACGGGGTAGCGGTGTCGATAGCCTGACCCCATGCGGGTACTGGTGATCGGTTCGGGCGCGCGCGAGCACGCGATCTGCCTGGCGCTGGCGGCCGACCCGGCGGTCACCGCGCTGGTGTGCGCGCCGGGCAACGCCGGCACCGCCGCGATCGCCGAGCAGCGGCCGGTCAATCCGCTGGATCCGGCGGCCGTGCTGGCACTGGCGACCGAGCACCGGACCGACCTGGTGGTGATCGGGCCGGAGGCACCCCTGGTGGCCGGCGTCGCCGACGCGGTACGGGCGGCCGGCATCGCCTGCTTCGGGCCGTCCGCCGCCGCCGCCCGGCTGGAGGGCAGCAAGGCGTTCGCCAAGGACGTCATGCAAGCGGCGAATGTGCCGACCGCAAAGGCATATCTGTGTACGACCGAGGCCGAGGTGGCGACCGCGCTGGCCGAGTTCGGGCCGCCCTACGTGGTCAAGGACGACGGCCTGGCCGCCGGCAAGGGTGTCGTGGTGACCAGCGACGAGGCCGTGGCCCGGGCGCACGCCGCCGCCTGCGGCCGAGTGCTGATCGAGGAATTCCTCGACGGGCCAGAGGTGTCGCTGTTCTGTCTGACCGACGGCCACACCGTGCTGCCGCTGCTGCCGGCGCAGGACTACAAGCGGCTGGGCGACGGCGACACCGGGCCGAACACCGGTGGCATGGGTGCCTACGCGCCGCTGGACTGGCTGCCGGCCGGCACGGTCGAGCAGGTGGTGGACACCGTGGCGCGGCCCACCGTCGCCGAACTGGCTCGACGCGGTACGCCGTTCGCCGGCCTGCTCTACGTCGGCCTGGCGATGACCTCGGCCGGCCCGCGAGTGGTCGAGTTCAACGCGCGGTTCGGCGATCCGGAGACCCAGGTCGTGCTGGCCCTGCTGGACTCCTCATTGGCCGAGTTGCTGAACGCGGCCGCCACCGGCACGCTTGCCGACCAGCCAGCCCCGCGCTGGCGGGACGGCGCGGCGGTCACCGTGGTGATCGCCGCGGCCGGCTACCCCGGCACCCCGCGTACCGATGATGCGGTCGCCGGCGCCGATCGGCCCGGCGTGCTGCACGCCGGCACCCGGCGGGACGCCGACGGCGTGCTGCGCTCCTCCGGCGGCCGGGTGCTGTCGGTCACCGCGACCGGCTCGAGCCTGGCCGAGGCCCGGACGGCGGCCTACCGATTGGTCGCCGAGATCGAGTTGGCCGGCGGCCAGCACCGCACCGACATCGCGCTGAAGACCGGCTGGCCGGACACCTCGACGGATGCGCCCGGCCAGCTCGGCTAGGACCTATCTCAGGACGCCTGGACGCAGGCGTTGGCCCGGTTGCTCCACAGCGGCTGCATCGCGAAGTAGGAGCCGTTGAGGTAGATGTCGGCCAGCCCGGTCCAGGCGCAGATGTCGCCGATCTCGCTGCCGTTGGCGTCGTACCAGGCATTGAGCTGCGGGTCGGTGATCGCCTCGGCGAGCTCGTGACCCTCGACGATGCTCACTCCGTCCAGCGCGCTGCCGGTCACCGAGCCCCAGCCGCAGGAGTAACCGGCGTCGGGCATGTACGGCAGGTCGGTGTAGGAGAGGCCGGTGCCGCCGACCACGCCGTGGTAGGCGCAGTAGGAGGAGCCGAAGCCGGAGGTGGAGTGGCCGGTCGGGGTGGCCACCACGATCTGGACGTTGGCGTCACTGTGGTTGAGCCCGAGGTAGTTCGCGAGCTTGAGCGCCTCGCTCTGGATCTGGGGATCGCTCGGCGTGGTCGGCACCCCCGCCGAGTCCGACCAGGCCCCCTGGTAGCTGGAGCAGTAGCCGCCGCTGTACTGGCTCACCGTGTTCAGCCAGGACGTGCAGCCGACCTTGCTGAGGAAGTTCATCAGGTAGCCCTGCTCGCCGTAGGGGTCGGAGGTCCAGCCCCAGAAGATCACATAGACCCGCGGGGCGTTCTGGATCGCGCCGCCGTGGTAGTACAGCGGACCGCCGCTGGCCATCGGCGCCGCGTGCGAGGGACGCGGGGCGATCGTGGTGTGCGGCTGCGGAGGGGTGGCCGCGTTCGCGCTCTGGGTGAGGGCGACCGACGCGGTGGCCGCCAGGCAGAACGATGCGGCCAGGACGGCGAGCCGCGAGCACCGGCGTCGGATGGTGATCAGGTCGATCTTCGTCTTAGACATAAATCGGACCTACCTCTCTAAAGGGTGATGGGTGCACATAAGGTAGGAGTCGCAGTTGCACTATGCAACCCTCGGCCGGTCACAAATTGAACACCATTAGCTCTGCGTCAGCGCTCAAGCCGAGGACGCGGCCAGCCATCCTGAAAAGTGGCTGAGGGACATAGTGGTTGCACAGCAGATGCCCTTGTCCTAACGGTGAATCGGTTGATTTCTGGACCGAGCCGGAGGCAGCGATGGGTTTGACCGGTCCGATGATGTTGCTGGTTGCGGTGCTGGTCGCGCTGGCGGTGCCGGCCGCCGCGCTGGCCTGCTGGCATCGGCTGGACACGCCCGGCCCGTTGCGCTGGCCGGGCCGGATCGCCCTGCTGCTCGGTTGCCAGCTGACCGCACTGCTACTGGCCGGCGTCAGCCTCAACGACGCCTTCGTGTTCTACGGCTCGTGGGCCGAGCTGCTCGGCAAGACCGTCCAGTCCGGCCAGCAGACGAGCCAGGGCGCTGGCCTCGACACGATGCTGTCGGTCATGCTGGCCAAACATGCCAGCGAGGGCGTGGGCACCCTGGTGTCACTGCCGGTGCCGGGTACCCGCAGCGGTGTCCGAACCGGCCCGGCAACGGTGTATCTGCCGCCGCAATATGGCGATCCGGCCTATGCCCGGCGCAGCTTCCCGGTGGTGGAGCTGCTGTCCGGCTTCCCCGGCGGGCCGCTCACCTGGACCCGCACCCTGCGCCTGGCCAACGTGCTGGACGAGCTGATCCGCGACGGCCGCTCGGCTCCGTTCATCGCGGTGGTGCCGGTGCAGAACGTCGCCTCGCCACGCGATACCGAATGCGTCAACGTGGTCGGCGGACCGCAGGTCGAGACCTACCTGAGCTACGACGTCCGAGCGGCCGCCGAGCGGGCATTCCGGGTCGCTCGGGACGCATCCCAGTGGACGGTGCTGGGTGATTCGACCGGCGGCTACTGCGCGGCGGATCTGGCACTGCGCCATCCCGACCTGTTCACCGCCGCCGTGTCGATCGCCGGCTACAACTCGCCAGCGCACGATGCGACCACCCGCAACCTGTTCGGCGATCAGCCCTGGCTGGCGCGGCTGTACAGCCCGCTCTGGCTGGTCCAGCACCGGCAGACGGGCACCCTGCACCTGCTGCTGATCAGCACCAGGCCGGATCGCACCGCCTACCGGGCCACCCGGCAACTGGCCGCCGCCGCCCGTCCGCCCCTGCAACTCGCGACGCTCGTCCTACCCTCCGGTGGCCACAACTTCAAGACCTTCGCCGCCGAGTTGCCGCTCGCCTTCGGCTGGCTATCGCGCTACGTCGCCACCCCGCTGGCCCCGCTGCCGACGGTGGACAGCCTGCTCCCGCGCATCGCACCGGAACAGCCGGCCACGCCGAACGAGAGCGCCGAACCGGCCTCCCGGCAAGCCGCCGGCAAGTCCCGAACTGCGAACACGTCCCGAACGGCGAATACGTCCCGAACGGCAAGCAGGTCTCGAACGACAAGTCGGCCGGGCTGATCCAGCGCGGCCGACGTCCAAAGACGACGGGTCAGGCGGTGGTGATGGTGATCGGCTGGCCGCCGGACACCAGTCGCCAGTCCTGCGCGGCGAACACCGAGGGGTCGATGGTCTTGGTGGCGCTGACCCAGTCGATGATCAACTGCCGGATCTCGACCTGCGCGTTGTAGACCACCGGCGCGGTCTTCACGCCGGGGAAGCCGCCACCGCCGGACTGCCGGTAGTTGTTGATGGCGATCACGAACTGCTGGTCGGCCGCCACCGCAGCGCCGGCGTAACGCAGGTTCTTGATCCGGCTGCCGACCGGCTGGGCGATGTCGATGTCGTAGGACAGCGAGGCGTCCAAGCCGCCCATGATGTCGTAGTTGTAGTCCGGCGTGCCGCCCGGCGCGTTCGGCGTGACCGCGTTGGTGAGCTGGTCCGGCGTGAACGGCCCGGTGCCGGAGATCTGCTTGAAGTACTGGGCGGAGTACTCCAGGTAGGCGAGCACCTGGGCGCCGGTGAAGATGATGCCGAGCAGCGTGTTGTCGTAGATGTAGAGGCCGGCCACGTCCCGCACGGTCACGTTCCCGGCCGGGATCGAGGCGTCCGGGTTGAACGGCGCGGCGATGGACAGGATTGGCAGTGACGCCGAGGACGAGCCGGCCAGCGCCTTCTGCACCGCGTCGGCCTGGACGTAGTTGATGAAGTCCATCGCGGCGGTGTCCTGATAGCGTGAGGTGGCCGCCGACATCGGCGCGGTCGAGGTGCCGATCACGCCGTTGACATAAGTCCGAACCTTCGCGTGCTGATCGCGTACCAGCGAGACGATGGCGGGATCCTCGGGCACCGTGTTGGCGTTCAGCACGGTCGCCGTGGAGCTGGCCACCGTCCACCGCCCGCGCTGCTTCACGAGGTCCAGGTCCATCACGGTGAGCCGCTCGCCCCACTTCAGCGGCTCGGACAGCAGCACCTGCCGGCCGTCCGGACCGGTCACGAACCGCTGCGGGATCTCCACGTGCGCGTGCCCGACCAGGATCGCGTCGATGTCCGGCACCTGCTGGGCCAGCAGGGTGGAGGCGTTCTCCGGCCACGGCAGCGCGTCGCCGTAGGAGGACGAGGTGTCCGCGCCGGAATGGCAGGACACGATGATGATGTCGGCTTCGGCGGCCTTCACCTTCGGGATCACGATCTTGGCCTGCTCGACGATGCCGTTGAAGCTGATCTTGCCGTCCAGGTTGGCCTTGTCCCAGATGGCGCAGCCGGGCGTGACCAGCCCGACGATGCCGACCTTGACGGTCTCCCCGGCGCCGTGCCGGTGGTCGTCCGAATGGCCGCGGTGGTCACCGACCGGCACCTTTTTGATCACGAACTCCGGGAACGCGGCGCGGTCGGTGTTCCAGAACAGCGCGTTGGCGCCGAGCAGCGGATGGTGCAGCTGCGACTGGAACTTACGCAGCACGTCCACCCCGTAGTTGAACTCGTGGTTGCCCAGCGCCGCCGCGTCGTAGCCGATCGCGTTCATCGCGGCGGCCATCGGATGCACCGGAGCGGCCGGCGAGGTGATCGGGTCGATCCGGGCGTAGTAATAGGCCAGCGGAGTGCCCTGGATGGTGTCACCGGCGTCCAGCATCAGGGTGGCACAGCGGCCCCGTTCGGCGCGCATCGCCGCCACCAGGGTCGAGATCTTGGCCAGGCCGACGTCGTTGTGCTGGGCGTCGTCGTACTCGGCGTCCTTGAAGTAGTCCCAGTTCAGCACGTTGCCGTGGGTGTCGGTGGTGCCCAGCACGGTCAGCCGGAACGTCCCGCTCGGCTGCCCCGACGCGGTGTCGGCCGAAGCGGTGTCGGCCGAGGCGGTGGGCATAGCTGAGAAGAATGCCGCACCCAACCCGCCCACGGCGGCCGAGGCGAGCAGTTGACGGCGGCTGATGGTGAATTTGTCCACGAAACCATCCAATCGGCATGCGCTGACCTGATTACCCGGGTCACTGTAGAGGTACCGCGGCCAGATCGGAGTGATCGGCCGGTGAAATCCCGGGTACGCGACAATGGCAGCCGTGACAGCCAAGCCCGCTATTCCGAACGTCCTGGCCAGTCGGTACGCCTCGGCCGCGATGGCGACGATCTTCAGCCCGGAGCACAAGGTGGTCGCCGAGCGACAGCTCTGGCTGGCGGTGCTGCGGGCCCAGGCCGAGCTCGGCATCGCGACACCGGACGGTGCGATCGAGGCGTACAGCCGAGTGGTCGAGGCCGGCGTGACAGCGGTGGATCTGGACTCGATCGCGGCTCGGGAACGGATCACCCGGCACGACGTGAAGGCTCGGATCGAGGAGTTCTCCGCCCTGGCCGGCCACCAGCAGATCCATAAGGGCATGACCAGCCGGGATCTGACCGAGAACGTCGAGCAATTGCAGGTACGCGACGCCCTGCGGCTGGTCCGGACGAAGGTGCTCGGCGTGCTGGTCCGGCTGGCCCGGCGGGCCGCCGAGTACGAGACGCTGGTGCTGGCCGGCCGCTCACACAACGTGCCGGCGCAGGCCACCACGCTGGGCAAGCGGTTCGCGACCGTGGCCGATGAGTTGCTGGTCGCGCTGGACCGGTTGGACGACCTGCTTGCCCGCTATCCGTTGCGCGGCATCAAGGGTCCGGTCGGCACCGGTCAGGACATGCTCGACCTGTTCGACGGCGATGCGGCCAGGCTGGCCGAGCTGGAGCGGCGGGTGGCCGAGCACCTGGGCTTCCGCCGAGTGCTGACCAGCGTCGGTCAGGTGTATCCGCGGTCGCTGGACTTCGACGTGCTCGCGGCGCTGGTGCAGCTGGCTGCGGCACCGGCGAGCTTCGCCACCACGCTACGGCTGATGGCCGGCCACGAACTGGTCACCGAGGGGTTCCGGCCGGGCCAGGTCGGCTCCAGCGCGATGCCGCACAAGATGAACACCCGCTCGGCCGAGCGGATCAACGGGTTCGCGGTGATCCTGCGCGGCTACGCCAGCATGGCCGGCGAACTGGCCGGCGACCAGTGGAACGAGGGTGACGTCAGCTGCTCGGTGGTGCGCCGGGTCGCGCTGCCGGACGCCTTCTTCGCCATGGACGGGCTGCTGGAGACCACGCTCACCGTGCTCGACGACTTCGGTGCCTTCCCCGCGGTGATCGCCCGTGAGCTGGACCGCTACCTGCCGTTCCTGGCCACCACCAAGGTGCTGATGGCCGCCGTCCGGGCCGGTGTCGGCCGCGAGGAGGCGCACGAGGCGATCAAGTCACACGCGGTCGGGGTGGCTCTGGACATGCGCGAGAAGGGCAGTGCCGACAACGACCTGCTGACCCGGCTGGCCACTGATCCGCGGCTCGGCCTGCCGGCCGGCACGCTGGACGGCCTGCTCGCCGAGCCGCTGGAGTTCACCGGGGCGGCCCAGGCGCAGGTGCACGCCGTGATCGCCGCGGTGGACGCGGCGCTGGAATCCGAGCCGGCCGCGGCCAGCTACCAGCCGGAGCCCATCCTCTAGCTCGGAGGACCGTTCACCACGCGGGCATCCCGGCTGTGACAGGATGCGGGCCATGAGCACCGATGCCACCGCGTTGGCCAGCCGGTACGGGCTCACCCACGTGCATTCCGGCAAGGTGCGTGACCTCTACACCACCGACACCGGACACCTGCTGATGGTCGCCAGCGACCGAATCTCGGCCTACGACCACGTGCTGTCCACGCCGATCCGGGACAAGGGCCGGATCCTCACCGCGATGACGGTCTGGTGGTTCGACCAGCTGGCCGACCTGGTGGACAACCATCTGCTCAGCTACGACGACGAGACGATCCCGCCGGAGTGGCGCGGCCGGGCGATGCTCTGCCAGCGGCTGGACATGGTGGCGGTGGAGGCGGTTGCCCGGGGCTACCTCGCCGGCAGCGGCCTTATCGACTACCAGGCCACCGGCGCGGTCTGCGGCATCGCCCTGCCGGCCGGCCTGCAGGACGGCTCGGAGCTGCCGGAGCCGATCTTCACCCCGGCATCCAAGGCGCCGATGGGCGAGCACGACGAGAACATCGGCTTCGATGCGGTCGAGCGGCTGGTCGGTCGGGAGGTCGCGGTCCGGGTGCGGGAGCTGACCCTGGCCGTCTACCGGCGCGGCCGCGAACTGGCCGCCGCGCGCGGCATCATCCTGGCCGACACCAAGCTGGAGTTCGGCAGTCACCCGTGCACCGGCGAGCTGATCCTGGCCGACGAGGTGCTGACCCCCGATTCGTCCCGGTTCTGGCCGGCGGAGGGCTGGCAACCTGGCCGGCCGCAGCCCAGCTTCGACAAGCAGTACGTGCGGGACTGGCTGACCTCGCCGGCCGCCGGCTGGGACCGGCACTCCGGCGAACCGCCGCCACCGCTGCCGGACGAGGTGGCCGAGGCCACCCGCGCCCGCTACCTGGAGGCTTACGAACGGCTGACCGGAAAGTCGTTTGCCGACTGGCCCGGTGCGTGAGAAGTTTCTGGCCCATGATGCTGAGACGCCCTCACCCATGATCGAGGGCAAGCTGGTCCGCCTGCGGGCGATGACGCCGGACGACTACCCGCGGATGGTCGAGTTCAAGAACGACGTCGAGTACGAGCTACTCGGCGGCGGCGACCCGCCCCGGCCGCATTCGCTGGCCGAGGTCACCGAGTTCTTCGACAAGCTGATCCGCGACAAGGCGAACATCCACTTCGTGATCGAGGCGGACGGCACTTTCATCGGCGATATCGGTCTGCACGGCATCGACCAGCGCAGCGGGGTGGCCGAGTTCGGCATCGGCATCGGCGACCGGGCCTACTGGGGACGCGGCTACGGCCGGGAGGCGACGGCGCTGCTGGTCGACTGGGGCTTCCGGATGCACAACCTGCGCAAGATCTGGCTCACCGTCTACGCCAGCAACGAGCGGGCGGTCCGGTCCTACCGGGCGGCCGGCTTCGTCGAGGAAGGCCGGCAACGCGAGCACGTCTGGTCCGGCGGCCGGTACGAGGATCTGGTGCTGATGGCCATCTTCCGCGACCAGCCGACCTGACGTCGCTACAACCAGGAGAGGCTTCATGAGGTTTCTGCTCACCTCCGGTGGCATCAGCAACCCGAGTATCCGCACCGCGCTGGTCGGTCTGCTGGGCAAACCGATTGCCGAGTCCAGCGCCCTCTGCATTCCCACCGCGGTGTACGCCAGGCCCGGCGGTGCTGCCTTGGCCTACCAGGTCATCAGCGGAACAGCCGCCACCCCGTTGTGCGAATTGGGCTGGCAGTCGTTGGGGGTGCTGGAACTCACCGCGCTGCCCAGCCTCGATGAGGAACAGTGGATCCCTCTGGTCCAGCAGACCGACGTCCTGCTGGTCGGCGGCGGCGATCCGCTGTATCTGTGCTACTGGATGCGGCAATCCGGACTGGCGGACCTGCTGCCGTCGCTGCACGAGGCGGTCTATGTGGGAGTAAGCGGCGGAAGCATGGTGCTGGCACCCAACGTCGGGGCGGACTTCGTCCGCTGGAAGCCACCCGCCGGTGGCGACAGCGGGCTCGGAGTAGTTGATTTCTCGTTGTTCCCGCACCTAGATCATCAGAATCTGCCCGCCCATTCCATGGCCAACGCAGAGAAATGGGCCGCCGGCATGTCGGTGCCGGGGTACGCGATCGACGATCAGACCGCCATCAAGGTGGTCGACGGCAGCGTCGAAGTCGTCTCCGAAGGACGCTGGAAGCTGTTTACCCGCTAGCTGGCGTAGTCGCGAACCTGAAAACCGCTGCCACTAGTCTGTGCACAGCAGCTTGCCCTGTGAGATGAGGAGCACCGGTGGCCCGCGTGGTGGTGGACGTTGTGATGAAGCCGGAGATCCTCGACCCGCAGGGTCAGGCCATCCTGAACGCACTCGGTCGGCTCGGCGTCGAGGGTGTGCAGTCGGTGCGGCAGGGCAAGCACTTCGAACTTGAGGTGGACGACGACATCGACGATGCCGAGCTGACCCGGATCGCCGACACGCTGCTGGCCAACCCGGTGATCGAGGACTTCACGATCCACCGCTGACCCGGTGCGATCGTCCGGACGCTGAGCCGTGCACGTCCGGACCGTCGGCCGCCGAGGCGGTTCGGCCCCCGGTAACCTGAGTGCCGTGGCTGTGCGCGTCGGTGTGGTGACCTTTCCCGGAAGTCTGGACGACCGTGATGCGCTGCGGGCGATCCGGTTGGCCGGTGCCGAGCCGGTGCCGCTATGGCACGGTGAGAAGTGGTTGTCCGACGTCCGTGCGGTGATCCTGCCCGGCGGCTTCTCCTACGGTGACTACCTGCGCTGTGGGGCGATCGCCCGGTTCTCCCCGGCCATGGAGTCGATCATCGACGGTGCCCGGCACGGGATGCCGGTGCTCGGCATCTGCAACGGCTTCCAGGTGCTCTGCGAGGCACATCTGCTGCCCGGTGCGCTGATCCGCAACCGGTCACAGAAGTTCGTCTGCCGCGATCAGGAGCTTCGGATCGAGAACGCCGAGACCGCCTGGACGAGCGAGTACCAGGCCGGTCAGCGGGTGGTCATCCCGGTCAAGAACGCCGAGGGCGGCTACGTGGCCGACCAGCGCACCCTGGACGAGCTGGAGGCCGAGGGCCGGGTGGTCGCGCGCTACGTCGGCGGCAACCCGAACGGTTCGCTGCGTGACATCGCCGGCATCTGCAATGTCGCGGGCAATGTGGTCGGGCTGATGCCGCATCCGGAGCACGCCACCGATCCGCTCACCGGACCCGGCACCGACGGGCTGGCGTTCTTCGCCTCGATGCTCAACTCGCTGGTGAGCGCAGCGTGACCGGCCAGCGGGCGGTTGACCACGATCGGGCCGTCGACACCGTCGAGCTAGCGGCCAAGTCGCCGGAGTTGGCCCAGCCGTTCAAGGAACTCGGCCTGGCCGAGGACGAATACCGCCGGATCACCGAGATCCTGCAGCGCCGGCCGACCAGTTCGGAGCTGGCGATGTACTCGGTGATGTGGTCCGAGCACTGCTCCTACAAGTCGTCCAAGGTGCACCTGCGCCAGTTCGGCGAGAAGGTGCCGGCGCAGGCCAAGGACATCCTGCTGGTCGGCATGGGTGAGAACGCCGGCGTGGTCGATGTCGGCAACGGGCTGGCGGTCACCTTCAAGATCGAGTCGCACAACCACCCCTCCTACGTCGAGCCGTACCAGGGCGCCGCTACCGGGGTCGGCGGCATCGTCCGGGACATCCTGACCATGGGCGCCCGGCCGATCGCGGTGCTGGACTCGCTGCGGTTCGGCCCGGAACGGGCACCGGACACCGGGCGGGTGCTGCCGGGCGTGGTGGCCGGCATCGGCGGTTACGGCAACTGCCTGGGCCTGCCCAACATCGGTGGCGAGGTGGTCTTCGACCCGAGCTACCTGGCCAACCCACTGGTGAACGCGCTGTGCGTCGGCGTGCTGCCGGCCGACGGCATCAAGCTGGCCAAGGCCGACGGTCCGGGCAACCTGGTGGTGCTGTTCGGCGCGCGCACCGGCGGTGACGGCATCGGCGGGGCGTCGGTGCTCGCCAGCGCGAGTTTCGAGAGAGAAGGCGAGAAGCGCCGGCCCGCCGTACAGGTCGGCGATCCGTTCGCCGAGAAGGTGCTCATCGAATGCTGCCTTGAGATCTACGCCGCCGACCTGGTGGTCGGCATCCAGGATCTCGGCGCGGCCGGCTTGTCCTGCGCCACCACCGAACTGGCCGCGGCCGGTACCGGCGGCATGGACGTCGACCTGGATCTGGTGCCGCTGCGGGACGAAACCCTGGTGCCCGAAGAGATCCTGATGAGCGAGTCGCAGGAACGCATGATGGCGGTGGTCACGCCGGACAACCTGGACGCGTTCCTCGACGTCTGCGCCAAGTGGGAGGTGACGGCCACCGTGATCGGCACGGTGACCGACACCGGCCGGTTGGTGATGCGCTGGCACGGCAAGACCATCGTGGACGTACCGCCACGCACCCTGGCGCACGAGGGTCCGGTCTATCAGCGTGCGGTCCGGCGACCGTACGACCAGGACGCGCTGAACGGCGAGCACGGCAACGGCCTGCCGCGGCCGAAGAACGGGGAGCAGCTGCGGGCCACCGCGCTGAAGCTGATCAGCTCCGCCAACCTCGCCGACAAGTCCTGGGTGACCGACCAGTACGACCGGTACGTGCTGGGCAACACGGTGCTGGCTCAGCCGGAGGACGCCGGCCTGGTCCGGTTGACCGACACCGCGCTTACCGATCCAGCCGCGGCAGACCCGGGGATCGCCGTCTCGGTGGACGGCAATGGCCGTTACACCCGGCTGGATCCGTACGCCGGCGCGCAGCTGGCGTTGGCCGAGGCCTACCGCAACGTGGCCTGCACCGGTGCCCGGCCGCTGGCCGTGACCAACTGCCTCAACTTCGGCTCGCCGGAGGATCCGGCGGTGATGTGGCAGTTCGCCGAGGCGGTCCGCGGCCTGGCCGACGGCTGCCAACAACTAGGCGTTCCGGTGACCGGCGGCAACGTCAGCTTCTACAACCAGACCGGCAGCACCCCGATCCTGCCCACCCCGGTGATCGGGGTGCTCGGCGTGATCGACGACGTCAGCCGCCGGACGCCGCTGGGCCTGCGCTCGGACGGTGCGCAGCTCTACCTGTTGGGCGGGACCCGCGACGAGTTCGGCGGCTCGGAGTGGGCGCACGTGGCGCACGGCTTCCTCGGCGGCCGGCCGCCGAAGGTGGATCTGGACCGGGAGCGGCTGCTTGCCGACATCCTGATCAACGCCTCCCGGGACGGGCTGATCGACGCCGCGCACGACCTGTCCGACGGCGGGCTGTTCGTGGCGGTGGCCGAGGGATGCCTGCGTGGCTCGGTCGGCATTCGGCTGATCGTGCCGGAGGGTGTCGACCCGTTCGTGTTCCTGTTCTCCGAATCGGCCGGGCGGGCCATTGTCGCGGTGCCACGCACCGAGGAGGTCCGGTTCACCGACATGTGCACCGCGCGCGGCCTGCCGGCCCAGCGGATCGGGGTGCTGGACGTACTGGAATCGGCTATCGAGGTGCAGGGACAGTTCCGGATACCGCTGTCGGAGTTGCGCACCGCGTGGGCGGCGACGCTGCCGGACCTGTTCGGTTAGGGCGTGTCTCCTTACTCCATGCTCTACTCCATGCTCTGCTGCGCGCCGCTCGGGCAGGCGATCTGCTGCGTGTCCACATCGGGAGATAGCGCTGCTATCGGCTCCTCCTCCGCCTTGCATTTCACCCACCCGAGCGTCGCTCGCGACGAGCGGGAGTGAGGAGACACGCCCTGATGCCCCCCGATCCCGCCGAGCCCCTGCTCGCCCAGGCGGCGCTGATCCGCGACTGGCTGGGCCGGGTTCCGTACGAGGACTTCGGCCGGCCGAGCGTGCTGCCCGGTTGGGACGTCCGGTTGCTCACCGGGCACGTACTGATGATCTTCCGCGGCCTACTCGGTGCTGTCGGCTCCCCGACGGACGAGCCGCCGCTGGCGCTGCACGACTACGTCGCCCGATACCGGGAGGACGCGGCCGCGATCGACGCGGTCACCGCCGAACTGGCGGCCGACCACACGCCGGATGACCTGCTCACCGATCTCGACCTGCTGCTGAGCGAGGTACGCGGCCGGCTGGCCCAGCCGATGCCGCGAGTGGTGCGGGCACCGCGCGGTCCGATCGCCGGCGCCGACTACCTGACCACCCGGTTCTTCGAGGTGCTGGCGCATTCGGACGACCTGAGCCGGTCGTTGCCGGACCGGGAGCCGATCGCGTTCGATCGCAAGGCGCTCGGGATCGGCGTGCGCGGCTTGGCCGGCATGCTCGCGGCCAAGTATCCGGGACGGTCGGTGGAGGTTCGGATCCCGCCGTTCACTGCGGTGCAGGCGATCGAGGGACCCCGGCATACCCGGGGCACGCCGCCGAACGTGGTGGAGAGCGACGGGGCGACGTTCCTGCGGCTGGCGACCGGGCGGGCGGACTGGGCCGGCGCGGTTGCCGCCGGCCAAGTACGGGCCAGCGGCAACCGCGCCGACCTGTCGGCGTATCTGCCGCTGCTGTAGCAAGTTCAGCGAGGAGGTGGCTGATGGTGCAACCTGAACCGTCCCAGTTGGAGGTCTGCCGGAGGTTCGGCATGCAGCCGATGGCTCCGGAACCTGACGAGTTGGTCGCCATCGCGCACAACGTCCGGTCCGGTCTCCGGCCGTTGAGCGGGATGCGGTACCTGCCCACCGGAAACAGCTGTGGCTGGTTCCTGTGGGCCGGGGTCGAAATCGAGGAGGACGAAGATGCCTTCGCGATAATCCATGTCAGCCATGTCGGTGAGTGGGCGCCGGACATGGTTCCTTACCTGGCTCTGCTACCGGGCTGGCAATTCCTCATCGCACCGGGTCACGAACAGGTCTGGTTCGACGACCGGTTGCTGGACCCCGCGCAATACGAGTTCTGAGCCTGTTGTACGTCAAGCTTGACGTACAACAGAATTGCTGTACGTTTCTGCCATGCCTTCCATCCGGCCGATGGTCACGAATCCCGGCGGCGTCGTCGATCCTGACGACCTGGTCGGGCGAGAGCGAGAACTCGCCCGCTTGCTCAAATCGGTGAACACCGGCGGCGCGAAGCTGCTCGGCGACCGCCGAATGGGCAAGACGTCGCTGTTGAACAGACTTGCCAAGGATCTGCGCGCGGTCGGGCATGGTGTGATCCGGATCAGCGCCGAGGCGACGGATGCCGAGCAGTTCAGCCGGGAGATGATCGCTGAGTTGCAGGGCAGTCCACACCTGAATGGGCACCTGGCGCGCTGGAAGGGTCAGCTTGGTGGCGAGGTCAAGGTCGCCATCGGGCCGGCCGGGATCGTATTGAAGGGAATGGTGGCTCGCGACCGTCCGCCGGTTATCGACCTGTTCCACGCCTGCGTCGCTGCTGCGGCGGAGCTGCGTCCGTATCGGCTGGTCTTCATCTTCGATGAGATCACGGCCCTTGCCGCCAAGTTGGCTGAGGCCGACCCGGCGGCACCCGAGGACTTCCTGCGATCGCTGCGGGTACCGCGCCAGCAGCTCGATGGCATCTCAATGGTGATGGCTGGTTCCGTCGGCCTGCATCACGTCCTGGTCGACAAGTCGCCGGTGAATGACCTCGATGGGATCCGGGTTGGGCCATTAGCTCCGGACGACGCCTTATATCTGACCAGGTGTCTGCTCCGCGGCGCTGCAGTGGCGCCGGACAATGAGCAGGCGATTGGTGAGCTCATCGTCGAGCAGACCTGTGCCATCCCGTTCTATATCCACAAACTTGTTCAGGAGTTATCCGATCGGGGCATGCGCCACCTCGACACCCGGCAGGTGGTCGAGGTTGTTGACGATGCGATTCGCGAGGACCTATGGGAGATCCGGCACTACATCGACCGTATCCCTGACTACTACAAGCAGCATGCGGAGACGGTGTTGCTGATGCTCGACGAATACGCGGCGGCAAGTGAGCCGCTGACAGTCGAGGAGGTCCGTATGAGAGTGGCTGCCCAAAGCACCGACGTGCCGAATCGGAACACCGTTCTTTCGCTCGTCATGCGGCTGGAGGACGACCACTACCTGACCAGGGTCGGTCGAGCCGATCGCTTCGCCACCTCACTGCTGCGGCGAGCGTGGCTGGAACTGCGGAGGCCAGAATGACCGGCACGCGGCGGCAACCTGCCCGGCGAGTCCGGCCGTTCACCCCCAGCCAGGAGTCGCCGGCCGTCCTCTCGGACCGGACGGTCGGCCGGGAGTCGACCCTGGAGACAATGGTCGCCCGGCTCGTCGACGCCGCTCGAAGCGGTAATCGGGCACACACCATGCTGGTGGGACCGCGCGGAAGCGGTAAGACGCATCTGCTCAACGTCGCCGTCCACCGCGCCAAGCAACTGCCCGATGTCGAACGACGAATGGTCTTTGTCCGCTTTGACGAAGATGCGATTGGCGTCCACCGTTATCGCGACATCTTGGCCGAGACCTATGCCCGGCTCGCTCCCGCCGGCGGTGGCAGCCGTCGTCCGACACTGTCCGAGACACCCGAGGCCGATATCGCTCAAGCGTTGGGTGACCGGGTGCTGGTGCTGGCCATCGAGAACTCAGATCGCATCTTCAAATCGCTCGGCAAGGAAGGCCAGCAGGCCTTTCGTGCCTGGGTGGAGCAATCTCAACAGATTCTCGTAGTGGCGAGCACTCCGTCGCTGTTCAAGGGCATCCAGGACCGATCACTGCCTTGGTGGGGGAATTTCGGAGTCCATCACCTGCAAGAACTCGACCTTGACGAGGGACGAGAACTGCTCATCAAGCTGGCTCTCGAGTCCAACGACAATGACCTGGCCGAGTTTTTGGCAACACCAAAGGCCGAAGGGCGACTTCGTGCCATTAATGCGCTCGCTGGCGGCTCACCACGGGTGTGGATGATCTTGTCCGAATGCCTCACCGTGGAAACCCTCGATGAGCTAGCACCTGCGGTACAGGCGCTTTTGGAAGGTCTGGTGCCGTACTACCAACAGCTGCTTTGGGATCTCTCGCCGGTCGAGCAGCAACTGGTACGAGCATTGGCCGACGGACCACACCACGCGGCAACCGTTCAGGAATTGGCAGCCGCCTGCGACATAGACCAGCGGGTGGCGGCCAGCACCCTTAAGCGGCTTGCCGACATGCGTTGGGTCCGTGCCGACAAGTCACCGGAGTTGGATCGTCGACATAGCTGGTATCGGCTGCGCGAGCCACTGGTCCGGCACCACTTCCAGTACCGCTCGGCGACAGATCAGCCGCTCCCCTTGATCGTCGAGTTGCTCAAGGCCTGGTACGACCCGCAGGAACGCCGAGAACAGCTGATCCGTGCTCTACCTGGTTCTGAGACCGAGCGCCTGCTTGCGGCGACCTTGGCGGACTTTGATACCGACTGGGCCGCTACATATGCGAGTCGCGACATCGCGGCTTTGCGGTCGGACGCTCGATCTTGGCTACACGGACAAGACGCGGCAAGACGAACTGCGGATGCGGGTGTGCTGATCGATGTCATTACGGGATCGGCTCAGGACGGTTCCGAGGCTACACTCGCCGGCCTTGAACAGCGGAACGTCGTAGGCTGGCTCAAACAATCCGCTGTGGCAATCGCCGCGCGAGCGGCCGAGTTGCACGACCAAACTGCCGAAGAGAAGATCGGGAAATTATTGCGTTTCGCCTTGGCGAACCTTGATGTCGGCCGCACCGCATATGTTCTCGAATTAATTTCTGCTCTCTGGGATAGCTCAGTGGATTGTGCAATGTCGGTACAGCGCCTGCAAGCATTGCTCGACCAGCTTGAGCCGATGAACTATGACCTGCTGGATTTCGACATACGGTTTGCGCAGGTCGAAGCTTTGACCACTATTGGATCGTTGCAGGCAGCCGCACGTTATCTCGATGCGTTGGTCGACTACCTAGTGACGATGGGTGCCTCGGAAGAGACCGAGTTGTTCTACCGGTTCGGTGCTGCCAACCTCATTGGAAGGACCCACAAATATGCCGAAGCGCGCGACCGCTTCCAGATGATCGCGCAGAGGTCGGTCGATGAGCTCGGTCACTCTCATCTCTTGAGCCTCGAGGCACGTCTCGAAGCGGCGATCTGTACCGGATTCTTGGGCGAACACGCTGCGGCTTGCGATCAACTGCGAGAACTCGCCCAAAACAACTCCGTAGTAAGCGGTGGGCACAGGCCGACAAGCCTGCGGGCCCACGCCTGGCTGGCGGCAAATACCGCAGCAGCCGGCAAGCCGGGCCAGGCTATCGAGCAAGCATGGACGACGTTAGCCGAACCGGATCTCGATGCGGAGAACGTCAAATTACTGCGATGGGTAGTTGGCGACTCCTTCGCTCAACTGATGGAGTTAGCGACCGTGCCGGCCGGCTGGCGAGAGGGTGGCCTGATCCCAACCCTGCAGGCGGCGGCCGCAGGCGAGGAGGAGGCGTTCATGCGGCTGCCCGGGGAGCTGGCCGACATAGTCCGGGCGGCGCGGGCCCAGAATGCAGGCCAGAAGGCGGAGTCCGCTTCGTCCACCCCGTAGACTGCAGGTGTGGCGCGCGCAGACGGCAAGCTCACCCATGACCTCGACCCCCAGGAAAAAGGCCCCCAGGACGCCTGCGGCATCTTCGGCGTGTGGGCACCGGGCGAAGAGGTCGCCAAGCTCACCTACTTCGGCCTTTACGCCCTGCAGCACCGGGGTCAGGAGGCGGCCGGCATCGCGGTGAGCGACGGCACCTCGATCCTGGTCTACAAGGACCTCGGCCTGGTCTCGCAGGTGTTCGACGAATCCACCCTGGCCACCCTGCGCGGCGAGATCGCCGTCGGCCACACCCGGTACTCCACCACCGGCTCGTCGACCTGGGAGAACTCCCAACCGACCTTCCGCACCACCCGGACCGGCACCGGCATCGCGCTCGGGCACAACGGCAACCTGGTGAACACCGCCGAACTCGCCGGCCAACTGCACGGCACCCAGCGCAACCGCGGCTCGCAGCCGATGGCGACCTCCGATTCGGATCTGATGACCGAGTTGCTGGCCGCGTACCCGGACGTCTCGGTGGAGGAGGCCGCGATGCGGGTGCTGCCCACCTTCCGCGGTGCCTTCTCGATGGTCTTCATGGACGAGCACACGCTCTACGCCGCCCGGGATCCGCAGGGCGTCCGGCCGCTGTCGCTCGGCCGGCTCGACCGGGGCTGGGTGGTCACCAGTGAATCGGCGGCGCTGGACATCGTCGGTGCCTCGTTCGTCCGGGAGATCGAGCCGGGTGAGCTGCTGGCCATCGACGCCGACGGTCTGCGCTCGCAGCGCTTCGCCAGCCCCGACCCGAAGGGCTGCGTGTTCGAGTACGTCTACCTCGCCCGGCCGGACACCACCCTGGCCGGCCGCTCGGTGCACTCCACCCGGGTGGAGATCGGCCGCCGGCTGGCCCGCGAGCATCCGGTGGAGGCCGACCTGGTGATGCCGACGCCGGAATCCGGCACGCCGGCCGCGATCGGCTACGCCGAGGAGTCCGGCATCCCGTACGGAATGGGCCTGGTGAAGAACGCCTACGTCGGGCGTACCTTCATCCAGCCGTCCCAGACCATCCGGCAACTGGGGATCCGGCTGAAGCTCAACCCCCTGCGGGACGTGATCCGCGGCAAGCGGCTGATCGTGGTGGACGACTCGATCGTGCGCGGCAACACCCAGCGTCAGGTGATCCGGATGCTGCGGGAGGCCGGTGCGATCGAGGTGCACGTGCGGATCGCCTCGCCGCCGGTGAAGTGGCCGTGCTTCTACGGCATCGACTTCGCGACCCGGGCGGAGTTGATCGCCAGCGGCCTGGACACCGAGGGCGTGCGGGCCTCGATCGGGGCGGACAGCCTCGGTTACGTATCCCTGGACGGGCTGGTGGCTGCCACCGAGCAGCCGCGAACCCGGCTCTGCCGGGCCTGCTTCGACGGCAACTACCCGATCGAGTTGTCGCCGGTGGTCGGCAAGCATGTGCTGGAAGGCATCGAGCGGTCGGTCGGTGCCGCCGGCCGCACCGGCGCCGCTGAATCGCTCGAGCCGGCGACCGAGCTGCCCGAGCCCGCGCCCGAGTTGCGCGAACCGGCGGCTGGTCGGCATGAGCCGGCGGCTCAGGGCCGCACGCCGGCTACCGACCCTCGATGACCGGGCCTCGGCCGGAGGTCTCCTACGCCGCCGCGGGCGTCGACATCGAGGCGGGCGATCGGGCCGTCGAACTGATGCGGGCCCAGGTCAAGCGGACCGGCCGGCGGGAGGTGCTCGGCGGCCTGGGCGGTTTCGCCGGGCTGTTCCAGCTTGACCTGAGCCGCTATCCCAAGCCGGTGCTGGCCACCTCGACCGACGGCGTCGGTACCAAGATCGCCATCGCCCGAGCGCTCGACCGGCACGACACGATCGGCATCGACCTGGTCGCGATGGTGATCGACGACTTGGTGGTGGTCGGCGCCGAGCCGCTGTTCCTCACCGACTACATCGCAACCGGCAAGGTGGTGCCCGAGCGGATCGCGGCGATCGTCGCCGGCATCGCCGAAGGTTGCGTGCAGGCAGGCTGCGCGCTCGTCGGCGGTGAGACGGCCGAGCACCCCGGCGTGCTGGCGGTCGACGACTACGACATCTCCGGGGCCGGCACCGGAGTGGTGAACGCCGATCAGATCCTGGGTCCGGAGCGGGTACGCGACGGGGACGTGCTGCTGGCGATGGGCTCGTCCGGGCTGCATTCCAACGGCTTCTCCCTGGTCCGGCACGTGCTCGCCGAGGCGGGCTGTCGGCTGTCGGACACGCCACCCGAACTGGCCGGCGTGAGCCTGGGCGAGGAGCTGCTCACGCCCACCCGGATCTACGCCCAGGACTGCCTGCGGCTGCTCGCAGACGGCGGCGTGCACGCCTTCGCGCACATCACCGGCGGCGGCCTGGCCGGCAACCTGGCCCGGGTTCTGCCCGACTCGCTGGACGCGGTGATCGACCGTGCCAGCTGGTCACCGGCGCCCATCTTCCAGTACTTGGCCGGAATCGGCGGCATTCCGCGGCCGGAGTTGGAGCGGACCTTCAACCTCGGCGTGGGCATGGTCGCGGTGCTGGAACCGGATGCAGCGGAGGCGGCGGTGGCCACGCTCGCCGCGCGGGAGATACCGAGCTGGCAGCTAGGTCGAGTAACCGAGGGCAGCGGCCAGGCCCGGCTGGTCGGCGACTATGTCGATTGCGGCTTCTGAGCCGGCCGACCGGCGCTGGTGAACCGACGCCGACTGCGGCTGGTTAACCGGCGCTTTCCGAATCAGTCCGAGCTGCTCGGACCGCCCGTACCCGCGTGAGCGTCACTTCAAGCGTGTTGCGATAACCCGGAAAAGGAGGTCGCTTACCGGGCTGACTGAGCGGGCAGGCTGACCAAGCCGAAACCGGCAGGAGTCAGCTGGTGGAATTCAGCGGGAGCCGCCGACCCAGCTCTGCTCGTCCTCGTAGTCGTCGCCCGCGTACGGGTCGCCGGTGTCTCGAGGGCCGGGCTCCGAAGCATGCCCGAGTTCCCGTTGAAGAGCAGAGAAGTCGGTGCTCTGAGTGTTGTACTTGAGCTCCCGGGCAACTTTCTGCTGCTTTGCCTTGGCACGGCCGCGCCCCATGGCTCGACCCCCTCGCTCGCACAGTCATCCGGGGGGAACGCGCCTGGTGCAGCCATTGCGGCCGGTCCGGCGTCAATGCCCCGGGAATCGGTTGTCAGTTTCGTGCTTCGAGGGTACATCGCGCCGGAGGCTTCTCGCACACTGCCCGGCCGGATGCGGCGTACCTCATTCGGACCGTCTACCCGGTCGATCCGGCCCGATACGTTTCACTTCGCCCCGACCCAGGTGGAAAGCCGATGGCATCGTTTTCGGCGATGCACTCGTCCTGGGTAGGAGGTTAGGGTTACAGTTACCGAGTCGTCGGTAACGCACAGTTGCTCACCACGGGTGTTTTCCCGATCACGGGACGTATAAAATATACCTAGGACACCCTGTTCGTTGCAATATCGTTACCGAAAGCGGGCAACTTCACACCGCTGAAGAGGAAGTTGCACAAGAAACTGGTGCATACTTCCTAGGACGACGCAACGGGATGCGCGTTATAAATATCCAGGAAGGGGGCGAGGGTCAATGACCAATCCTCGTCAACGCACAGAATCAGAGCCACTGCTGACGCCGTCAGAGGTGGCCACGCTTTTCCGGGTTGACCCCAAGACGGTCACTCGGTGGGCGAAGGCTGGCAAGCTCACCTCGATCCGCACGCTCGGCGGCCACCGCCGCTACCGCGAGTCCGAGGTTCGCTCGCTGCTCGAAGGCAACACCAACGCTCCGGTAGAGGTGTAAAGCCCCAAGGCATCTCGAACGCCGCAGTCCTGCCGCGCAGGGACTGCGGCGTTCGTCTTTTCTCAGCCCGTTCCCGGATCGCCTCCGCCGCCTTCGCAGTGCCTCGGTCGCCTTTTCCGCTGCGCCACCGGTGCTTCCCGTTGCGCCACCGTTGCTTCCCGCAGTGCGTCCGTAGCTCGGCGGGAGCCATCTGGCGCCGTCTTCGGCGGGCGGGTTGAATCCGGGCATGACCACTGCGCCCGTTCCCGTCCAGCTGTCCTACTCCAGCGGCACCTCGGATGTCGCGCTGCTCGGCGACACCATCGACGCCAATCTGGCCAAGGCTGCCGCGCGCTATCCCGACCGGGACGCGGTCGTCGAATGCAGCACCGGCCGCCGGTTGAGTTACGCCGAACTGGACGCGGCGGTGGACGGGTTGACCCGCGGTCTGCTCGCGCACCGGCTCCAGGCAGGTGACCGGGTCGGCATTTGGGCGCCCAACTGCATCGACTGGATGCTGGCGCAGTACGCCACCGCCCGGGTCGGCGTGATCCTGGTGAACATCAACCCCGCCTATCGCAGTCACGAACTTGCCTACGTGCTCAAGCAATCCGGCGTGAGCGTGCTGTTCTCGGCCACCGAGCACAAGGGCAGCGACTACCGGGCGATGGTGGACGAGGTGGCCGGCGACTGCCCGGACCTGCGGGAGGTGATCTACCTCGATGAGCCGAGCTGGGATCGGCTGCTCGACGATGGCCGCTCGGTACCGGTGTCCGATGTCCGAGCGGTGTCCGACGGGCTCGACTCCGACGACCCGATCAACATCCAGTACACCTCGGGAACCACCGGCTTTCCCAAGGGCGCCACGCTCACCCACCACAACATCCTGAACAACGGCTACCTGGTCGGCGAGGGCTGCTCGTACACCGAACAGGACCGGATCTGCGTGCCGGTGCCCTTCTACCACTGCTTCGGCATGGTGATGGGCAACCTTGCGGCGATCAGCCACGGCTCCTGCGTGGTGATCCCGGCCGCCGGCTTCGACCCGGCGGCCACCCTGCGCGCCGTGGCCGAGGAGCGCTGCACCTCGCTGTACGGGGTGCCGACCATGTTCATCGCCGAACTGGCGCTGGCCGACTTCGCCGACTACGACCTGTCGTCGTTGCGTACCGGGATCATGGCTGGCTCACCATGTCCGGTCGAGGTGATGAAGCGGGTGATCAGCGAGATGCACATGGCCGAGGTGACCATCTGCTACGGCATGACCGAGACCTCACCCGTGTCCACCCAGACCCGCCCGGACGACTCGCTGGACCGGCGGACCGCCACCGTCGGCCGGGTGCATCCGCACGTCGAGGTGAAGGTGATCGACCCGGCCACCGGCCGGCAGGTGCCGCGTGGCAGCACCGGCGAGCTGTGCACCCGCGGCTACTCGGTGATGCGGGGATACTGGAACTCGCCGGACCAGACGGCCGAGGTGCTCGTCAACGGCTGGATGCACACCGGCGATCTGGCGGTGATGGATTCCGAGGGCTACCTGGCCATCGTCGGGCGCAGCAAGGACATGGTCATCCGGGGTGGCGAGAACATCTATCCCCGCGAGGTCGAGGAGTTCCTCTACTCCCATCCGGATATCGAGGACGTCCAGGTGGTCGGCGTTCCGGATGCGAAGTACGGCGAGGAGCTGCTGGCCGCCGTCCGGCTGCGGGGCGGTGCCACGCTGACCGAGGACGCCGTGCGGGACTACTGCCGGGGCCGGCTGGCCCACTACAAGGTGCCGCGCTACGTCCGGTTCGTCAGCGAGTATCCGATGACGGTGACCGGCAAGATCCAGAAGTTCAAGATCCGCGATGCCGCGATGGCCGAACTCGGCCTTGCCGGCGAAGGCTGAGCTAAGTAGCTCAGCGGCGGCCCTCGAGTGGGTCAGGCCGGCAACTGGCCGATCAGCGCGGCGAACCTGGCGTCGATCGCACCGATCAGCGTGGCCTGCAGCTTCTCGCGCTGGTAGCCGGTGATCGGGCAGGTGAGCAGCCCGGCCAACTCGTCGATGAACTCGTCCAACTCGGGCGAGGTCTCGGTAGCCACCTCCGCTGCAGTCAGAGCGGCCAGCGCGACGCGCCCGCTGGCGGCCGATGAGCCAGCTGCCAACCTGACCTCACGCGGCAGGCCGGTCGGATAGTGCTGTTCGGCTGGGTCGCTCTGCAGACTAGGTGCGGACAACGGTGAGCTCCTTTCTCGCGACGGCCCGACGGGCGTCGAGCGTCGGCGAGGACTTGTTTGCCGTGGAGTCTCTTCGGCAGTCCCGACTTACTCCGTATGGGACCAACGCCCTGAATTATTCGCCCACAGCCGCTGTTTCCAGCCCGAACCGGACAGTGATCGGCTGTTTTCTACCGGGATGGCCGGCAAGACGAGCGATGTCGGCGTTCGACCGAAGCCCGAAGCTCCTCGATATTCTCGATGGTTGCCGGAGTACTTACGGACTATTCGCGGCCCGGCTCGACCAGCGCGCTCCACCAGCGAGGCGGAGGAATACATGCCCGGAGTAACCATCTCGGCCGACTACGGCGCGGGCGGCAGCCTGGTCGCCCCGAAGGTCGCCGAGCAGTTGGGCCTGCGGCTGATCGACCGGGCGATCAGCTCCACGGTGGCCATGCAGCTGCAGGTGAGCGTCGCCGAGGCGCAGCAGGGTGAGGCCAGGCGTTCGGTCGCTGAGCGGTTCTTCAGCGTGCTCGCGCCGCTGACGGGAGTGGCCGGCCCGCCGCCGGAGGCCGGTGTGCCCGATGACGCGGCAACCTTCCGCGAGCAGACCGAGCGACTGATGCGCGAAGCGCTGGCCGGCGGCGTGGTGATCCTGGGCCGAGCCGGCGCGGTCGCCTTCCGCAACGAACCGCAGGTGCTGCGGGTACGGCTGCACGGTCCGCCGGAGGCCCGGATCGCCCAGGCGGCGGTGGTCGAGGCGGTGCCGGAGGAGACCGCCCGGCAGCGCCAGCCGGAGGTCGACCAGGCGCGCGCCCAGTACGTACGCCGGCTCTACCACGTCGATCTGGACGACCCCGAGCTCTATCACCTGCAGCTGGACAGCACGGCGCTGCCGCTGGACACCTGCACCGAGCTGATCGTCACCGCCTACCGCGCGATGTCCTCGCGATCTTCATAGGGATCCGGCGTCATGACGACTGTCGGTTATGAAGATCGCCAGGACGGTCAGCCGACAACGCCCTCGGCACGCAGCTCGGCGATCCGCCCGGCGGGATAGCCGAGACCGGCCAGGATCTGCTCGGTATCCGCACCGGTCGCCGGCGGCGCCGGAACCGGCTGCGCCGGGGTCCGGTCGAACCGGGGAGTCGGTGCGGCCACCGTGGCGCCGGCCACCTGCAGGTAACTGCCGCGCGCGGCATTGTGCGGATGCAGCGGCGCCTCGGCCAAGGTGAGCACCGGCGCCACGCAGGCGTCCAGCGGCTCGAACAGCTCGGCCCAGTCGTCCCGGCTCCGGCCGGCGAAGATGCCGGCCAACAACTCGGTCAGCTCCGCATGGTGAGCCGGCTCGTACGGTGACGGCACGGTCGCCGGCTCCAGCCCCAGGGTGGTCAGCAGCACCGTCCAGAACTTCGGTTCCAACGCGCCCACCGCGACGAACCGGTCGTCGGCGCAGCGATAACAGCGGTAGTGCGGCATGCCGCCGTTGAAGATGTTCGCCTCCCGACCGTCGGCCCACAGCTGGTGGCTGTGCAGGGTGCGGACCATGGTCGCCAGGTAGGCCGCACCGTCCACCATGGCCGCGTCCACCACTTGGCCGATGCCCGTGTCGCGGGCACTGAGCACCGCCGCCAGCAGGCCGACCGCGAGCGACATCGCGCCGCCGCCGAAGTCACAGACGTAGTTGGCCGGCGGGGTGGGCGGCCCGTCCTGCGGGCCGAGGTCGTGCAGCAGCCCGGAGATCGCCAGATAGGTGATGTCGTGACCGGCCCGCGGCGCCAGCGGGCCGTCCTGGCCCCAGCCGGTCATCCGGCCGTATACCAGCCGCGGATTGCGGCGCAGCGCCGGTTCCGGTCCGACGCCCAGCCGTTCGGCCACACCGGGCCGGAATCCCTCGATCAACACGTCGACCTCGGCAGCCAGATCCAGTGCGACCGCGGCGCCGGCCGGCTGGCGCAGGTCCAGTGCGATCGAGCGCCGGCCTCGGCCGAGCGGGCCGCCGGCGCCGATCGGCAGCGCGTTGAGGGGATCCGGATCGACCGTCACCCGGTCGATCCGGATGACCTCCGCACCCAGGTCGGCCAGCAGCATGCCGAGGAACGGCACCGGGCCGATGGCCGGCAGCTCGAGCACCCGGATGCCGGCGAGCGGGCCGGTCACGACCGTCCTAGTACAACTCGGTGGACTCGGCCCGCTTGCGCAGCGAGTCCGGCGCGGCGAACCGCTCGCCGTACCGGGCCGCGAGCTCGTCGGCGCGGGTCACGAAGCCGGTCAGGCCGCCCGGATATCCGTTGATGTACTGCAGCACGCCACCGGTCCACGGCGGGAAGCCGATGCCCAGAATCGAGCCGATGTTGGCGTCGGCAACGGTGTTGAGCACGCCCTCGTCCAGGCAGCGCACCGACTCCAGCGCCTCCACGAACAGCATCCGCTCGGATAGCTCGGCAAGCTCGATCCGCTCCGGGTCGCCGGTGACCTCGAAGGTCTCGGCCAGCCCTGGCCACAGGCCGGTCCGCCTGCCGTCGGCGTAGTCGTAGAAACCGGCCCCGCGCAGCTTGCCGGCCCGGCCCAGTTCGAGCATCCGGTCCACCACCTGCTCGCCGGGATGGCCCTGATAGCTGCCGCCGGCGGCCTGCACCGCGGCGCGCGTCTCGTTGCGGATCTTGGCCATCAGCTCCAGGTTCAGCTCGTCGGCCAGTTGCAGCGCACCGACCGGATAGCCGGCCTGGGTGGTGGCCTGCTCGATGGTCGCCGGCGGCACGCCTTCGGTCAGCATGGCCAGTGCCTCGTTGACGAACGTACCGATCACCCGGCTGGTGAAGAAGCCGCGGCTGTCGTTGACCACGATCGGGGTCTTCTTGATCTGGGCCACGTAGTCCAGGGCACGGGCCAGCGCCTCGTCCGAGGTGCGTTCGCCGCGGATGATCTCCACCAACGGCATCTTGTCGACCGGGGAGAAGAAGTGCAGGCCGATGAAGTCCTGCTGCCGTTGCACCCCCTGGGCCAGCAGCGTGATCGGCAGGGTGGACGTGTTCGAGCCGAGCAGGGCCTCGGTCCCGACGACCCGTTCGGTCTCGGCGAACACCTCGTGCTTGAGCGAGACTTTCTCGAACACCGCCTCGACCACCAGGTCGCAGCCGGCGAGATCCGAGTAATCCGCGGTCGGCGTGATGCGGGCGAGTACCTCATCGGCCTTCGCCTGGGTCAGCTTGCCCCGGCTGACCGCCTTGTCGAGCAGCTGCCTGGAATAGCACTTGCCCTTCTCGGCGGCCTCGATCGAGACGTCCTTGAGCACTACCTCGATGCCGTTTCGAGCCGAGACGTAGGCGATCCCGGCGCCCATCATGCCGGCGCCGAGCACCGCGACCCGGCTGACCTGACGAGGTGGGTAGCCGGCCGGCCGGCTTCCGCCGGCCTTGATCGAATTCAGGTCGAACCAGAACGCCCGGATCATGTTCTTGCTGACCTGGCCGCGGACCAGATCGGTCAGGTAGCGAGTCTCGATGCGCAGCGCGGTGTCGATGTCGACCTGGCTGCCCTCGACCGCGGCGCACAGGATGTGATGCGGGGCGGGCATCGGTGCACCCTTGAGCTGCTTGCGCAGGTTGGCCGGGAAGGCCGGCAGGGTAGCCGCGAGCTTCGGCGTGCTCGGCGTGCCACCGGGAATCCGGTAACCGGGCCGGTCCCAGGGCTGCTGGGCGTCCGGGTTGGCCAGGATCCAGGCCTTGGCCTTGGCGATCAACTCGTCGGTGTCGGCGGCCAACTCGTCGACGATGCCGAGCTCCGCCGCCTCGGTCGGACGCAGCCGCTGGCCCTGCAGCAGCAACTTCATCAGCGCCTCGGCGATGCCCAGCATCCGGACCGTGCGGGTCACCCCGCCGCCGCCGGGCAGCAGGCCGAGGGTTACCTCGGGCAACCCCAACTGGATCTTCGGATCGTTCAGCGCGACCCGGTGATGGCAGGCCAGCGCGATCTCCAGGCCGCCGCCGAGCGCGCTGCCGTTCAAGGCGGCCACCACCGGCCGGCCGAGGGTCTCCAGCCGGCGCATCTGTGCCTTCATTCGCTCGGCGTGGGCGAAGAACTCCGGCGCGGTCTCGTCGGTGACCGTGCTGAGCAGCCGCAGGTCACCGCCGGCGAAGAAGGTCGGCTTGGCCGAGGTGATCACCACACCGGCGATCTGGTCCCGCTCGGCATGCAGCCGGTCCACCGTCTCGGCGATCGAGCGCTCGAACGCCTCGTTCATGGTGTTGGCCCGCTGCGTGGGATCGTCCATCGTGAGCGTGACGATCCGCTCGTCGTCGACCTGCCAACCGATCATGTTCTCGCTCATCCGATCCGCTCCGGTTGTGTTCTCGCTCATCAGATTCGCTCGACGATCGTCGCCACGCCCATGCCGCCGCCCACGCACAGGGTGGCCAGTCCGTACCGCAATTCCCGGCGCTCCAACTCGTCCACCAAGGTGCCGAGGATCATCGCCCCGGTCGCACCGAGCGGATGGCCGAGGGCGATCGCACCGCCGGTCGGATTCACCTTCTCCGGCGGTACGTCCATATCCCGCAGGAACTTCAGCACCACCGCCGCGAACGCCTCGTTGACCTCGAACAGGTCGATGTCGTCCACCGTCAGGCCGGCCTTGGCCAGCGCCTTGCGCGCGGCCGGCGCCGGGCCGGTGAGCATGATGGTCGGCTCCTCCGCGACCACGCCGGTGGCCACCACCCGCGCCCGCGGGGTGAGCCCGGCAACCTGACCCGCCCGCTCGCTGCCGATCAGGATCAGCGCGGCGCCGTCCACGATGCCGGAGGAGTTGCCGGCCGTGTGCACGTGTCGAATCCGCTCCACCCAGTGGTACTTCTGCAGCGCGACCGCGTCGAAGCCGCCCTGATTGCCGAGGTCGGCGAAGGACGGCTTGAGTCCGGCCAGCGATTCCAGCGTGGTGCCGGCGCGCGGGAACTCGTCCCGTTCCAGCACCACTAACCCGTTCCGATCCCGGACCGGCACCAGCGAGCGGTCGAAGGCCCCGTTGGCCTGCGCCTTGGCGGTCTTGGCCTGCGAGTCGACGGCGAAGGAGTCGACGTCCTCCCGGTCGAATCCCTCCATGGTGGCGATCAGATCCGCGCTGATGCCCTGCGGAACGAAGCTGATGGTGTAGGCCGTCTCCGGGTCCATCCCCCAGGCGCCGCCGTCGGAGCCCATCGGGACCCGCGACATGGACTCCACGCCACCGGCCAGCAGCAGGTCCTCCCAACCGGAACGCACCTTCTGGGCGGCGATGTTGACGGCTTCCAGGCCGGAGGCGCAGAACCGGTTCACCTGCACGCCCGGTCCGCACCGCTCCAGGCCGGCGGCCAGCGCCGCGGTCCGGGCGATCACCGAGCCCTGATCCCCGATCGGGGTGACCACCCCCAGCAGCACGTCCTCGATCAGTGCCGGGTCCAGGCCGGGATTGCGCCGCCGGATCTCCTCGATCAGGCCGACCACCAGCGAGATCGGCTTGGTCTCGTGCAGCGATCCGGTCTGCTTGCCACGCCCGCGCGGGGTACGGATCGAGTCGTAGAGAAAGGCTTCGGTCGGCATCGGGGGGTCCTTCGGGCTGGACGGAAATCGACTAATGACACCGTAACTGTCACAGTCGGCTAGTGACAGTGTTAGTGCTATCACGCCTATAGTTGTCCGACGTGCGTCCCATCCCCGCCGAGACCGGCGCCGAGCCGAGCCCGGCGGAGACCAGCGCCGAGCCGAGCCGGGCGGAGACCGGCGCCGAGCCGAGTCGGGTCGAGACAGGCGCCGAGCCGAGTCGGGTCGAGCCTGGCGGCGAGCTGCTCACCATCGACGAGCTCGCCGCCCGGACCGGACTGACCGTGCGCACCATCCGGTTCTACGCCACCGAGGGGCTGCTACCGGCACCGGTTCGGCGCGGCCGGATGGCCTATTACGGCCCACCGCACCGGATGCGGCTGGAGTTCATCCGTGAGTTGCAGGACTACGGCTACACGCTGGCGGCCATCGAGCGGGTGCTGGCCCGGATCCCGTTCGACGTCTCGCCCGGCGACCTGGCCCTGCATCGCGCGCTGCTCGCACCGTGGGTTCCCGAACGCGGCGAGGAGTTCGACCGGGCTGCCCTGCAGCGGCGGGCCGGCCGGGAGCTGGACGAGGCCGCGCTGGACTTCCTGGTTGCGATGGGCACCGTCGAGCAGCTCGGCGAGGGCCGCTATCGAACCACCTCGTCGCTGCTGGCGATGGGCATCGAGCTGATGGACATGCCGGTGCCCCGTTCGGTGCTAACGCAGTCGGCGAAGGTGATCTTCCAACACGCCACCGCAGCCGCCGAGGAGCTGTCGGAGGTGTTCCGGCGCGGCGTCTGGGAACCGTACCGGCGGGGCGAGCTGGATCGGGTCGACCAGGATCAGCTGGCCGCGGTGGTGTCCCGGATGCGTCCGATCGCGGTGCAGAGCCTGGTCACTGCCTTCGAACGGGCGGCCGACCGGGGCATCCTGCGCGACGACAGCTCCGCCGGCTGAGCCGTCCTCGGGCTCGACCAGCCTGCTCAGCCGTCCTCGGGCTCGAACAGCCTTGCTCAGCCGTCCTCGAGCTCAACAGCCTTCCTCGGCCGCCCTCGGGCTCGAACAGCCTTGCTCAGCCGTCCTCGGGCTCGAACAGCCGCCGCTCCCGGAGCAGATACCCGGCCTGCAACCGGCTACGCGCACCCAACCGGTCCATCACCTCGGAGACATGCCGCTGGCAGGTGCGTAGCGAGATGCCCATCCGGCGCGCGATGGCGCGGTCCTCCATGCCTTCGATGAGCATCCGGACGATGTCGAGCTTCATCTCCTCCGAGATCGCGATCACCTGATCCTGCCGGTAATCCCGGGGGAACGGCCTGGCCGTCGTCCAGGCCCGCTCGAAGGCGGCGATCGCGAACGCGATCAGGTTGGGCTCGCGCACCACCAGGGCGGCGTTCGGGTCGGCCTGCACCGCGAGCACCGCGACGCTGTCGTCGAAGGCCAGCATCTGCATGAAGCCGTCGCCCACCGTCCGGATCTCCGCTCCCAGCCGCGACACCTGTTCGACGTACCGGACGGTGGCCGTGCTGAACCGGGCGGTGTGCTGGTAGATGGTGCGCATCCGCACGCCCCGGCTGAGTGCCCGTTCGGTGCGGTCCATCGACTCGGCCAGGATCTCGTCCTTGCGCGCGCCGCCGGGTTGCGAGGTACGGATCTCGTGCAGGGCGGCGGCAGCGAGCTCGGTGATGCAGGCGAGCACGTCGGCCAGTTCGGTGAGCAGTTCCACCGACCCGTCGGCAGCCAACGAGGCGGCCGGCCGATAGACCCGGCCGAGCGCCGCGAGTTCGGCCCGGACCGAGTCCAGCGTCTGCTGCCGGGCGCGCACCTCGTCCAGCACCGCGTCGAGCTTGCCGGGTGCCTCGGCGTGCGGTGGGTTCACCTCGAGCACGCCGGGCAGGCCGCGGGACGGCCGGAGCAGGCCGAAGTCCAGCAGCCGGTCGACCGCCTCGATGCCGGCGTCCGGGGTCAGCGCGGCACGTGCCCGTAGCTCGGCGGCGTCCACCGTGCGGCGGCTCATCACGCTGCGGTACAGCGCCAGGTCGGCATGCCGAAGTTCGGCGGCGGGCCGGTGCGGATCCTGGTCGGAGTGGTGAGAGCCGGCCACCACGCGAACTCCTTAGGTTCGGATCGCGAGCCACCGACACGGCCACCCGCAGCAGCAGGATAGCGCTCCTGCGGAGATATGTCCGATTTGCCAAGGTCGGCGAACGGTGGCCGACTGGTAGTTCTGGCGTCGACGCTTTCCCGCGTCGGCCCACCCCTCGTATCAGCGTCATGTCGCATTTACGAGGAGTACCCCATCTGCCTTTTCTGCCATAGATGCGGGATCCTTTCGGCTTACCTAGCAAGCCCCGGCCCCCTTCCCGTATCAGCACTCGCCCCAACCGGGCGTGCCTCAAGGAGATCGAGCCATGAAGATCACCCTGGCCGTCGCTGCCCTGATCATCGCCACCCTCGGCCTGGGTTCGGCCACCGTCGAACAGCATGCCGCCGGTCCTCGACACGTCGTTGCCGGCGACAGCCCGGACGACCTCGGTTGGGGTAGCGGGTCCGTCGTCCTGCCACCGGCGGCCTGACCGCCGGCACCGTCGGCTACTTATCCGTCCCAATAGCGACCTGTCGATGTCCGTGCTTCAGCAACTCGACCACGGCCCAGCCTTTCCCGAACTGGTCCGGCGCACCCGGCTCCGCGCCGGCCTCACCCAGCAGCAGCTGGCTGACCTGTCCGCACTCAGCGTGCGTGCGGTACGGGATCTGGAGGCCGGCCGGGTGCGCCGGCCGCGCCGGGACACGGTGCGGCTGCTCGCCGACGCGCTGCGGCTGGGCCCGGCCGGGGAGTCCGCGCTGCTGAACGCCGCCGTCGGCATCGGCCCGTGGTACCCGCTCGACCGCCAAGTCGATCCGCTGTCCGGCCGTGAGACCCCGCTGCCCGGCCGTGAGGCCCCGCTGCCCGGTCCCGAGGCTCCGTTGCCCGGACGCGAGGCCCACCTGCCCGGTCGCGAGGCCCACCTGCACGGACGCGAGGCGGAACTGGCCGCCCTGCAGGATCTGCTGCTGGCCGGTGATCAGCGGCTGATCTCGGTGGTCGGCCTGCCCGGCGTCGGCAAGACCCGGCTGGTGGACGAGCTCGGCCACCGGGTCACCGCGCTGGGCTGGCAGGTCGTCCGGGAAGCCACCGTCCCACCGGCCACCGACCGAGCAACACTGCTGATCATCGACCCGGCCGACCCCGCCGGAATTCCGATCGCCGACCTGCCGCGGCGGTACCCGGCGCTTCGAGTCGTTCTCTGCGCCGCCCGTCCGCTGGACCTGCCCGGCGAGCGGGTGCTGCCGCTGGCCGGCCTGCCGATACCGGCGCCGGGCACGCCGCTGATCCGGCAGCCAGCGGTCGAGCTGTTCGTCTCGCACGCCCGCCGGACCCGGCCGGAGCTGGTGTTGGACGCGGCGGCGCTCGCCGCCATCGCCGAGCTGTGCCGGCTGCTCGACGGGGTGCCGGCGGCGATCGGCAACGCCGCGGAGTGGTCGCTGGTGCTGTCCTGGCCGCAGCTGCTTGCGGCGGCGCGGCGGGATCCGCTCGGCATCGCCGAACCGCCGTCGGCGCCGGCCGGTTCGCGTTGGCGAGACGCGGTGTACGCCGCGATCCGGCGGCTACCGTCCGAACAGGTCGAGCTGCTGCGACAGCTCGCTGCGTCCGGCCGCAGTTGGTCGCTGGACGCGCTGTGCCACCGCTCCGGCCGGCAACCGGTGGAGCTGGCGAAGGCACTGCACGCGCTGACCCTGCGCGGCCTGGTCAGCTCTCACCGAACCGGCGACGGTCCGATCTTCGACGTGCCGCGGTTGGTCCGCCGGGCGCTGGTGCCGTGTTGAGCGAGCCGGCATTCCCGCCGATCACCGTGCTGCACAGCCGGTTGCGCGCCGGCGCGCTGACCAGCGATGAGCTGACCAGGCAATGCCTGGACCGGATCGACCGGCAGAACGAGCGGCTGCGAGCGGTGCTGGCCCTCGACCCGACGGCGCCGGCGCAGTCGGCCGCAGCCGACCAGCGTTTCGCCGAGGGACGCTCGCGTGGTCTGCTGGACGGAATCCCGGTGCTGGTCAAGGACAACATCGACACGGCGGGGCTGGCCAGCACCTGCGGTTCTCGGCTGCTGACCGGCCGGCCGCCGATCCGGGATGCCGGCGTGGTCACCCGGCTGCGGGCGGCCGGCGCCGTCCTGCTCGGCAAGACCAACCTCAGCGAGTGGGCCAACTTTCGCTCGTCCACCTCCACCGAGGGCTGGTCCGCGGTGGGTGGCCAGACTCGCAACCCGCATCTGCCGGCCCACAGCCCCGGCGGCTCGTCCTCGGGTTCTGCGGTGGCTGTCGCGGTGGGCATGGCGCCACTGGCGCTCGGCACCGACACCGACGGATCGGTGGTCGGCCCGGCCGGCCTGTGCGGCGTGGTCGGGGTCAAGCCCGAGCCGGCCTTCCTGCCGCTGACCGGCGTCTGCGCGGTATCCGGCTGGCAGGATTCGGTCGGCGTGCTGGCGTTGCGGGTGGCGGACGCGCTGGCCGCGCTCGGCGCACTCGGCGACCGGCTCGGCACCCCGATGAGCGTGCCGGCCGCCGCGCGGTTGCGGTTGGGCAGCTGGCAGCCGCCCCGGACACCGACACCGGTCCGGGAGACCATGGAGCGGGTGACCGCCGAGCTGGCGGCGGCCGGCGTGCATACGGTGCCGGTCGAGCTGCCGTTCGATCCGCGGCTGCAGCTGGACGCGATGCTCGCGCTGACCGCCGGCTTCCGGCCGGTGATCGAGGCCTATCTGCGGGACCGGCCGGGTGCGCCGGGCACCCTGGACGAGCTCATCGCGGGCAACCTGGCCGATCCGGTCGAGCTGGCGCTGTTCGGCCAGGATCTGTTCGAGCAGGCCGCATTGATCGGCGAGGACGAGCGGCACCAGGCCCGACGGCTGTGCGAACGACTGCGGGCCGCGGCGGCCGGCGGCATCCGCGCGGCGCTGGCCCGCTATCGCATCGATGCGATCCTGGCCCCGTCCAACGAGCCGGCTTGGCGGCTGGACTACGAACTCGGCGACCCGCTTCCGCTGAACAGCGCCGGCCCGTCCTCGCTGGCGCGCCTGCCCAACCTCTCGATACCGGCCGGTGCACCGGGGGAGTTGCCGATCGGCGTCTCGATGTTCGGGCCGCCGACCCTGCGGCGCCTGCTGCCGATGGCGCTGAGCATCGAGCACCTCTGCGCCCGGATGCGGCAACCGAGCCGCTGATAGGGCCGCTATAGCAGACTGGACGGCATGACTACTCGCTTCGGGATTTTCGTGCCGCAGGGTTGGCGGATGGATCTGGCCGGGATCGCCGATCCGGTCGAGCAGTGGGAGGCGATGACGGCGGTGGCCAAGGCCGCCGACGCCGGCAGCTGGGACTCGATCTGGCTCTACGACCACTTCCACACCGTGCCCGAGCCGACGTCGGAGACCACGTTCGAATGCTGGACGAGCACCGCCGCGCTGGCCCGGGACACCAGCCGAGTGAACATCGGCCAGATGGTCGGCTGCAACGGTTATCGCAACCCGGCGCTGTACGCCAAGATCGCCTCCACGGTGGACGTGGCCAGCCACGGCCGGCTCTACGCCGGCATCGGCGCCGGCTGGTACGAGCACGAGTGGCGGGCCTACGGCTACCCGTGGCCGGAACTGAAGGACCGGATGGGTGCCTTCCGCGAGGCGGTGCAGGTCATCACCGGCATGTGGACCCAGGACGCCTTCGAGTTCAAGGGCAAGTACTACTCGGTTGACAAGCCGTACAACGAGCCGAAGGGCGTGCGCAAGCCGCATCCGTCGCTGTGGATCGGTGGCGGCGGCGAGCAGGTGACGCTCAAGCTGGTTGCCCAATACGGGGACGCCTGCAACGTCGGTTTCGGGGCCCCTGAGGTGATCCGGAGCAAGCTGGCGATCCTGCGTGAACACTGCGACAAGGTCGGCCGGAACTACGACGAGATCATCAAGTCCACCTCGTTGAACGTGTTCCCGGTCGCGCCCGGAGCGGATGCCCGGGCGGCGGCCACCGACCGGGTGCGCGGCTACCGGAGCTGGGAGGACTTCGCCGACGGCATGCTGATCGGCGACGACCAGATCGCGGAGCGGATCTCGGCGGTGGTCGACGCCGGGGTCGATTACGTGATTCTCTACGTGCCGGGGGTCGCCTACGACCTGGACCTGGTGCGCCGGGCGGAGGCGATCACCCAACAGTTCCGCTGAGCCTCGGTCGGGTTCTGCCAGGACGAGGAGGCTCGGAGTTCGATCCGCTGAGGAAAGGACGTGCGTGCCGTGAGGACCATCGAGCACTGGATCGACGGCAAGCCGGCGACCGGCAGTTCCGGGCGTACGGCACCGGTCTATAACCCGGCCACCGGCGCGGTGCAGGCCGAGGTGCTGCTTGCCGGCGCCGCCGACGTCGAGGCGGCGGTGCGCTGTGCCGCTGAGCGATTCGCGTCCTGGTCGCAGAGTTCGCTCAGCGCCCGTACCGAGATCCTGTTCGCCTTTCGGGAACTGGTGCGCTCGCACAAGGGGCAACTGGCCGAGATCGTCTCCGACGAGCACGGCAAGGTGCTCTCCGATGCGGCCGGCGAGGTGCAGCGTGGGCTGGAGGTGATCGAGTTCGCCTGCGGGATTCCGACGCTGCTCAAGGGCAGCTTCTCCGACCAGGTGTCCACCGGGGTCGACGTGTACTCCTTCCGGGAGCCGCTCGGCGTGGTCGCCGGCATCACTCCGTTCAACTTCCCGGCGATGGTCCCGATGTGGATGTACCCGGTGGCCATCGCCTGCGGCAACACCTTCGTGCTCAAGCCCAGCGAGCGGGATCCGGGCGCTTCGGCGCTGATCGCCGAGCTGTGGCAGCGGGCCGGGCTGCCGGACGGCGTGTTCAACGTGGTCAACGGGGACGTCGAGGCGGTGAACGCGCTGCTCGACGCACCCGAGGTGGCGGCGGTGTCGTTCGTCGGCTCGACGCCGATCGCCCGGTACATCCATCAGCGGGCCACCGCCAACGGCAAGCGGGTGCAGGCCCTCGGCGGTGCCAAGAACCACGCTGTGGTGCTGCCGGACGCGGATCCGGACTTCGCCGCCGACCACCTGGTGGCCTCGGCGTTCGGTTCGGCCGGCGAGCGGTGCATGGCGATCTCGGCCGCGGTGGCGGTCGGCCGGCAGGCCGATGAGCTGCTGGAGACCGTGGTGGCCAAGGCGCGTGCGGTACGGGTCGGTCCCGGCCGGCAGCCGGACAGCGAGATGGGCCCGGTGATCACCGCGGCCGCCCGGGACCGGATCGTGTCGCTGATAGGCACCGGCTACGAACAGGGGGCCGAGCTGCTGGTCGACGGCCGCGGGTTGACCGTGCCCGGCCACGAGGACGGCTTCTTCGTCGGTCCGACGGTGATCGACCGGGTACGGCCGGAGATGGACGTCTACCGCGAGGAGATCTTCGGGCCGGTGCTCTCGGTGGTTCGGGCCGAGGACGTGGACGAGGCGATCGAGCTGATCAACGCCAACCCGTACGGCAACGGCACCGCTCTGTTCACCTCGTCGGGCGCGGCGGCGCGGCGGTTCCAGCGTGGCGTGCAGGTCGGCATGATCGGCATCAACGTGCCGATCCCGGTGCCGATGGCCTACTACTCCTTCGGCGGCTGGAAGGACTCGCTGTTCGGCGACAAGCACGTGCACGGCCCGGAAGGGGTTTCCTTCTACACCAGGGCGAAGGTCATCACGTCCCGGTGGCCGGAGTCATCGGCGCCAGCTGGCGCCAGCTATCACTTCCCGACCAACAGCTGAGACCTCCCGGCGATCGGTCCAAAGTTAGCTCTGGCTCTGCCAGTGGGCGAGGTTGTTGCGAGTGGCCACCGTGCCCGGGTGGTCAGGGCCGAGCACTCGCAGTTGGTCGGTGAGCAACTGCTGGAGTTCGGTCGCGGCGCTGGCGGTGTCGCCAGTCTCGCCCCGCCAGTTAGCGAGGTTGTTGCGGGTGGTCAGGGTGTCCGGGTGGTCGGGGCCGAGCACTCGCAGTTGGTCGGTGAGCAACTGCTCGGCCGCGGCCGCGGCGCCGGCGGCGTCGCCGGCTCGTGCGTGCATGTAGGCAAGGTTATTGCGGGTGGTCAGGGTGTCCGGGTGGTCGGGGCCGAGCACTCGCAGCCGGTCGGTGAGCAGCTGCTCGAACTCGGCCGCGGCGGCGTCGCCGGCTCGTGCGTGCATGTAGGCAAGGTTGTTGCGGGTGGTCAGGGTGTCCGGGTGGTCGGGGCCGAGCACCCGTAGCTGGTCGGTGAGCAGGTGCTCGAACTCGGCTGCCGCGCCGGCGGTGTCGCCGGCCTCGCCGCGCCAGCTGGCGAGGTTGTTGCGGGTGGTCAGGGTGTCCGGGTGGTCGGGGCCGAGCACTCGCAACCGGTCGGTGAGCAGTTTCTCCAACTCGGCCACGGCACCGGCGGTCTCGCCGGCCTCGCCCCGCCAGCTGGCGAGGTTGTTGCGGGTGGTCAGGGTGTCCGGGTGGTCGGGGCCGAGCACTTGCAACCGGTCGGTGAGCAGCTTCTCCAACTCGGCCACGGCACCGGCGGTGTCGCCGGCCTCGCCGCGCAGCACGGCGAGGTTGTTGCGGGTGGTCAGGGTGTCCGGGTGGTCGGGGCCGAGCACTTGCAACCGGTCGATGAGCAGGCGCTCGAACTCCGCCACGGCACCGGTGGCTTCGCCGGCCTCGCCCCGCCAGCGAGCGAGATTGTTGCGGGTGATCAGGATGTCCGGGTGGTTGGGACCGAGCACCCGTAGCTGGTCGGTGAGCAGGTGCTCGAACTCGGCCACGGCCCCGGTGGTGTCGCCGGATCGTCCACGCAGGGTGGCGAGATTGTTGCGGGTGGTCAGAGTGCTCGGGTGGTTGGGACCGAGTGTTCGCAGCTGGTCGGTGAGAAGGTGTCCCAACTCAGCCACGGCACCGGTGGTGTCGCCGGCCTCACCCCGCAAGTAGGCCAGGTTGTTGCGGGTGGCCATTGTGCTCGGATGGTGCGGACCGAGCACCCGCAGGCAATCATCGTGTAATTGCTGCAGAGACGCTGTTGCGGCGGCGAGTTGGCCAGCGTCGGCCAAGCTACGTGCAGCACGGTAGAGCACCGGGTGGGTCGCGGGATCAAGTAAGGCGGTGTTATGGCGATGGCCTAGCGCAGTGGCGTTCTGCCGCAACAGCGCGGCCTCGCCTTGGTGCAAATTAATTGCGGGCCAGATGTCGAACAGCGCGTCGGCGGCCGCCCATATGGTATCCGCGAGAGAATCCTCGGCAGCTTCAGATACGACGCGCTGCACGATGCCGTGGACTCGGATCAATTCGTTCTCTATGGCGATCAGGCTCAGTACCTGCAGGTTCGTCAGGCCGCGCCGAACGAGTCGTTGTGCCGTTTGGTCGTCGGTCGGCCAATCCATGCAGCCGGCAAGCCGGTAGTGGAGGTAATCCAATACCGCGTTGGTCTGGAACAGCCTAAGAGGGATCCCGCTGGGGTCGAGCAACGCAGCAAATTCCAACAAAACGCTGGCGATTCCGCATTGACCCTGCCGATTCCCAACCGCATCTTGTCGGTTGTCATGGACAGATGGGGTGGACTGGCCGAGCTGATCGGCGCGGTCGATGGCGAGCGACCAGGCCGAGACGACCGTGTACGGATAGTCGTCGGCACGAGCGATCTCCGGGAACAACTCCGGCAACCGAGTGGTGCGGTCGGCGAGTAGCGCGCGGTACTCCGCACAACTGGAGCGGTCCAGGCTGATAACGGCAGCTGCCTGGGCCAGAGCAAGCGGGAGGTGGCCGAGATCCTCGGCCAACCTCCCGGCTTCGTCGAGCACATCAGACCGGTACGGGCCGCTGTCCGGACCGGTGAGCCTGTCGGTCAGGTAGGCGAGTGATTCCTCGGCGGTGTAGACGCCGACCGGGATCCGCGTCGCGCCGGCTAGCTGCAGATCCTGCCGTCGGGTGGTCACCAACAACTGGCCGGTTTTCCCTTGTGGCCATAGTCCGGTGAGGGCGCCAGGATCGGCCACGTCGTCGTACACCACGAACCATGACCGATCCGTCGTGGCCAGCCAACCCAGCAGCACACGTACGGCGGCCTCGGCCTGCTCGGCCGGCTCAGCTGCGGGCACCGGTAGACCGAGCCGAGCACAGGTGCTGGCCAGCCCGGCAACCACCGATGCTCGGTCGGCGGCATTCAGCCACACTCGCAGCTGTATCCCGTCGTCTGCGGCTTGCCGGAACATCGCCGCCGCGAGCTGGGACTTGCCCACCCCGCCATCCCCGGCCATCAAGCCGGTCAGCACCACTGCCGGTGCCGGGCCTCCTGCAGCGTCGGAAGTCAATGGCTTCAGCAGCGCATGGCGTGGCTGAAACGCTATGGCCGCCAACGGCGGCGTACCGACCTGCACCGGCCAGTCCACCTCAGCCGGCGTATGCAATGCCCGCAGCTCTTGCCGAACCTGGTTCGGTAGATCGGCCAGTTGGTTGATGTCTCCCGTCAGGCCGGACAGCCCCGCTCGAATTGCAGTAACAACCTCCAGGACGGTGCGTTGGAAGGCATCATCCCTGCCAGGCAGCAGCTCGCTATCGGCAAGCATGGCTCGATAACACGCGAGTACTGCACGACGGCACAGGTAACTTGTGGGCTCGTCCAGTCCTGCGCTGCGCAGGAGATTCCAGCCACGGTCGCGCAGTTCTGCGGCGGCCTTCTCCTCGTCGAAGGCGAGTTCGGCTAGCTCATGTGCTGTCAAAGCGTGCGTTTCGAATAAATCACGAGTGGTGGTGAATGCGAGTTCAAGGCGTTCTTCGTCCACCTGCTCGACCTGGGCAAGGTTCAGCAGCTCATCCCGCACTCGGCTCAGCGCTTGCTCATAGCCCTGTCGATGCTTCCGCAGGTAACCATCCAGCAGGTCGACCGCCTGCCGCCCGCCCTCGAGTAGCCCGCCCGCAGGCCCTGCGAACGTAAATGCCAATGCAACTCGCGCCGTTGCCTTTACCGCGTCCGACACGCCGGCCACCATTTCTCACCTCCTCCACCGCATGCTTGTTGACTCGCACGGCCACCCGGTCACCGGTAGGTGCAACTAATGATCACACGGCGTTCGGGTCAGGTGTTGTGATGCTTGGCTGCCACACCAGGCGCGGCTGTTCAGATATCCGCGTCAGCGAGCGGATCTCAAGCGCGTTGGCCGGCGATCCAGGTCTGGTGCACCAGCGGTACGCCGGGCCGGTAGGCCAGATGCAGGTAGGACGGCGCGTCGAGCACCACCAGGTCGGCGCGTAACCCGACCGCGAGCCGGCCGATGTCGGTCCGGTGCAGTGCCTTCGCGCCACCCACGGTGGCGGCCCGGACCGCCTCGGCGGGGGACAGCCGCATCTGCACCACCGCCAGCGCGATGGCCAGCGGCATCGAGGTGGAGTAGCCGGAGCCGGGGTTGCAGTCGGTGGCCAGGGCAATCGTGGCGCCGGCGTCGAGCAGCGTCCGGGCGTCCGGGTACGGCGACCGGGTGGAGAACTCCACCAGCGGCAGCAGGGTGGCCACCGTGTCCGAGCCGGCCAGCGCGTCGATGTCGGCCGGGCTCAGATGGGTGCAGTGGTCGGCGCTGGCGGCGTCCAGCTCGACCGCCAGCTGGACGCCGCCACCCGCGGTGAGCTGATTGGCATGCACCCGAGGCGCCAGCCCCGCCGCGATGCCGGCCCGCAGCACCGCCCGGCTCTCGGCCACGTCGAAGGCTCCCTGCTCGCAGAACACGTCCACCCACCGGCAGTACGGCGCGCAGGCCTGCAGCATCTGGCCGCACACCAGGTTCAGGTAGTCGGCCCGGTCGGTGTGCTCGGGCACCACGTGCGCACCGAGGAAGGTCACCTCCGGGGTCCGCTCGGCGGCCAACCGGACCAGGCGCTGCTCGGTGTCGACGTCCAGCCCGTACCCGGACTTGCATTCGAAGGTGGTCACCCCACCGGCGTGCAGTTCGGCGGCCAGCCGGCCCAGGTTGGCCCGCAGCTCGGCGTCGGCGGCGGCCCGGGTGGCCGCCACGGTGGACCGGATGCCACCCGCCGTGTACGCCTGGCCGGTCATCCGGGCGGCGAACTCGGCGGCGCGGTCGCCGGCGAACACCAGGTGCGCGTGCGAGTCCACGAAGCCGGGCAGCACGCAGCGACCGCCCAGGTCCAACCGCCGGTCGGCGGCCGGCGCGTGGCCGGCCGGCCCCAGCCAGCCGATCCGGTCGCCGTCGATCAACAGCGCGGCGTCGGTCAGCTCGCCGAGTTCGTCGTCCTGGGTGGCGAGCAGGCCGATTCCGGTGAGCAGCGTGGCGGTCACCAGGCAAGTATCGTCAATCGGTTCCGCGCGCCGCCGCGAGGATCCGGATCACCTCGGCCTCGCTGGTCTGGCCGAAGTCCCGATAGCCCTGGCTGACCGAGAAGAAGTTCGGCGGCTGCCAGGGACACAGCAGGCCGTCCACTCGGGCGGCGAGTGCTGCGCAGGTATGCGGCGAGCCGATCGGCACCGCCAGCATCAGTCGGCCGGCACCGGCGGCCCGCAGCGCTGCGACGGCGGCGCGCATGGTGGCGCCGGTGGCCAGTCCGTCGTCCACCACGATCACCAGCCGACCGGCCACACTTTCCGGCTCCCGGTCCTCGCGGTAGCGAACCGCCTGCTCCCGCAAGGTGATCAGCTCGTTGCGGCAGGCGGTTTCGAACTCGGCCGGCGACAGTCGGCGCTCTTGCAGCACCGGCTCGTTGCGGACCACCGCGATCCGGTTCCCGACGACGGCCACCGCACCCATCGCCAGCTCCGGGTAACCCGGCAGGCCGAGCTTGCGGACCAGCAGCACGTCCAGCGGCGCGGTCAGCGCCGCGGCGACCGGCCCGGCAACCGGGATGCCGCCGCGTGGCAGGCCGAGCACCAGCGGCCGGGCCGGCTCGGCCGGCTCGTTCACCAGCCACTCAGCCAGCTCGTTCGCCAACCGCTCGGCCAGCACGCCGCCGGCCTCGGCCCGATCGACGTACGGCGGCCGGTCCGCCTGGAACGGAAACACCCTGTCAGCAAAGCACCGATCGGTCGGCCGTGCCGCGCCGCCGGTCAGGTCCGCGGCAGGGCAGGCCCGGGCCGGCCCTAGAGTCGGCCGGGTGATCGGTGTCGGTTGGGACAGCGTGCGGCTGTTCCTGCACGTGCTCGCGGCGACCATCTGGGTAGGCGGCCAGCTGACGCTGGCCGCCCTGGTGCCGGCGCTGCGGGGGGCCGGGGTGGACGTGCCGAAGCGCGCCGCGCGGGCGTTCAACCGGATCGCCTGGCCGGCCTTCGCGGTGCTGGTCGGAACCGGGATCTGGAACGTGGCTGCCGAGCATGATGAGGTGCACGGCCGCTACCGGACGACCCTGATCGTCAAGCTCGTGGTGGTGCTGATCTCCGGGGTGGCCGCCGCCGCACATGCTCGCGCACGCAATCGCACGGCGTTGGCGGCGTTCGGCGCGTTGACCGGACTCAGCGCGCTGCTCGCACTGTTCCTCGGCGTGCTGTTGGCCGGCTGACCGGTGCGATGGCCTTTGCTACCGGGTGGACTTTGCTACCGGGTGGACTTCGGGTCGAGGGCATCGCGCAGCCCGTCGCCGAAGAGGTTGAAGGCCAGCACGGTGACGAAGAGCGCGAGGCCGGGCCAGAGTAGGTAGAGCGGGTCGGCCGTGGAGTAGTTCTGGGCGTCGGCGAGCATGCCGCCCCAGCTGGCGGTGGGTGGCCGCACGCCGATGCCCAGGTAGGACAGGGCTGATTCGCCCAGGATGTTGGCCGGCAGCGTGATGCTCGTCCAGACCAGCAGCGGGCCGGTCAGGTTCGGCAGCAGCTCGCGGGTGATGATGCGCAGGTCGCCGGCGCCCAGACTGCGGGCCGCCTCGATGAATTCCTTCTCCCGCAGCGACAGCACCTGGCCCCGGACGATCCGGCCGAGGTAGGGAAAGCCGGCCAGGCCGAGCAGGAAGATCACCAGGGCGAAGCTGACGTTCTCGCCGGACAGTCCGAACAGGTGGGTGGATTGGCTCAGCAGGGATACCAGGGCGAGCGCCAGGAGCAGGCCGGGGAGGCTCAGCAACATGTCGTAGAACAAAGTCATAACGGCATCCAGGGCCCTACCGTAATAGCCGGCGAGCACCGCGGTGGAGGTGCCGAGCACCAGCGATATCAGCGTCGCCGCACCCGCGATCACCAGCGAGGTTCGGCTGCCGGCTATCAGTCGGGCCAGGATGTCCCGGCCGTTGGTCGGCTCGACGCCGAGCCAATGCTGGGCCGAGATTCCGCCGTAGGAACCGAGCGGCAGGTTCGTGTCGTAGCTCGTCAGGTCGCTGTGGAAGGTGTTCGGCGCATGCCCGTAGAGCTGGTTCAACTGGGAGGCGAAGGCGGCGATCAGCACGATGAGCACCAGCACACAGCCGCCGGTCATGGCCACCCGGTCGCGTTTCAGCTGCCGCCAGGCGATCCGCCAGATGGATCGGCCATGAATGACGGTCGACTCGTCGATTGCGCTCGTCTCGAGTAACCGCAGGTCATCGGACGGTTGGTACAGCATGACGGCCCCCTCCGTGGACGACGCCCTCCGTGGACGACGCCGCCTCGACCTGGCTGGCCAGCCACCCCGAATGCGCTGCAGTGGCAGCGGATCGGGGATTGCCAGGGACGAGACGGTTGCTACAGAAGGGGATTGTGCGCAGGCCGGGCGTACGGCCGCATGGGTGTGACCCACCTACTTTTCGTTCGACCGTGCGGGGGCCCGGCGGTCAGCCGCTACTGCTTGGCGGCCGCCTTCTGCTCCTTCTTGTACTCGCGCACCTTCTGCAGGGACGCCGGATCCACCACGTCGGCGACCGAACGGAACGTGTCTGGTACGCCGAAGATGCCGGTCGCCTGCTGCCAGCCGGCCGGCTGGACGCCGAACTGTTTGGCCAGCAGCGCGGCGAAGATCTTGGCCTTCAACTCGCCGAAGCCGGGCAGTCCGGCGACCCGCGCGACGAGTTCCTGACCGGTGCCGGCCTCCGTCCAGATGCGATTGGTCTCGCCGTCGTAGCGCTCCACCACCGCCCGGCACAGCTCGCGCACCCGTTTGGCCATGGCGGCCGGAAAGCGGTGCAGGGCCGGCACCCGCCGGAACAACTCCTCGAACGCCTCCGGGTCATACCCTGCGATCGCGTGCGGATCGAGCCGTTCGGTGCCCATCCGTTCGGCCAGCACCTGCGGCGAGGTGAAGGCCTTCTCCATCGGGATCTGCTGGTCCAGCAGCATGCCGATCAGCAGCGCGAGCGGATCGGTTGCCAGCAGCTCGTTCGCGGCGTCGGTGGTGGCGATGCGCATGCTGCTATTGGAGCATGCCGGCGTCCGGTGATAGCTCGTCAGGTCTTGATCCGCTGGCTGAGCCATTCCACGGCACCGGACGCCTTGTCCAGGATCGACAGGTGGCCGTCCTCCGGACTGAGCCGGAGCTCCGCGGTAGCGCAGGCCTGGGCCAGCCAAACGCTGTGCGCGGCCGGCACGATGCCGTCCTGGCCACCGTGCAGCAACAGCATCGGCGCCCGAATCCGGCTGGGGTCGAAGCCCCAGGGCGATACGTAGGCGAGGTCGTCGTCGATCAGCGGCCCGGGGCCATCGGCCACCGCGGGGCCGACGACCGAGTCCAACCAGGCCCAGTTCCCGCGCAGGGTGGCGAGATCCGCGGCGGTGAACTCCGGGTCGTACTCCACTCCGGAGGCCTCGTGCGCCTCCTTCGCCGCCCGGCCGGCCGCGGCCGCCCGCAACGAGCTCACGCCGGCGGCGATCATGCCGGCGTACCAGTCCAATCCCGGCGCCTGGTACGGAGCGAGGCCGGCCATGGTCACCGCGGCTGCCACCCGGTCCGGCAGCAGCGCTGCGCACGCCAACGCGTGCGGACTCCCGCCGGAATGACCCACCACCGCGAACCGAGCGATGCCCAGCGCATCGGCTAGCGCCTCGACGTCGGTGGCGGCCGAGCCGATGCTGCGGCCGGGGTGCGCGGTGGAGCCACCGTAGCCAGGTCGATCGTAGGAGACCCAGCGCATGCCGAAGCGGGCCGCCACCTCGAACAGCGGTTCCGGCGGCCGGCCGATATTGGGCGTTCCGTGATGCCAGATCAGGGGAAACTCGTCAGCCCGGCCGGTGTCGTAACCATGCAGCACGCGTCCGTCGCTCAACGGCACCTCGATCTCCCGCACCGCAGCCGTCATCGTCCTGCCTCGTCGCTGTGTTCTGCTCTGTGTTCTGCCGCCAGGCCGGCTGCCGCCAGGCGGTTCGTCTCCACCTGGTCGAGCCGGCGCCGCAACTGGGCGCGCTCGGATTCCGAGTCGGTGAGCTTGAGCGCCTGCCGGTACCGCCATGCCGCCTCCGACAGCCGACCGGCGCGGACCAGCAGGTCCGCCTGGGCCGCGGGCAACAGCCGATAGCCGGTCAGCGAGGGCCCGAGCTCGTCCAGCACCGCCAGTCCCGCCGCCGGGCCGTCGGCCATGCCGATGGCGATGCCACGGTTCAGCTGCACGATCGGCGACGGCGCGATCTCGGCCAACGCGTCGTACGCGCTCACGATGCGCCGCCAGTCGGTCTCGGCCGCGGAGCGGGCCACCGCGTGGCATAGGGCGATCCGCGCCTGCAGCACGTACGGACCCTGCTCCCGAGCGGCCTGCAGCTCGGTGACCGCTCGGGCGATCTCCCGCTGGTTCCACAGCGAACGGTCCTGCTCCTCCAGGGACAGCAGCATGCCGCTGCCATCCAGCCGCGCGTCCCGGCGCGAGTGTTGCGCCAGCAGCAGGGCGAGCAGGCCCCGCACCTCCGACTCCGTCGGCATCAGGACGGTCAACTGGCTGGCCAACGAGACCGCGGTGCCGGCCAGCGCGGTGTCGGCCAGTCCGGAGTAACCCTGGTTGAAGATCAGGTAGATCACCGCGAGCACGCCGCCGAGCCGGTCACCGAGGGCGTCCGGCGGTGGCACCTGGTACGGAATGCCGGCGTGCACGATCTTCCTGCGGGCCCGTACCAGCCGCTGCGCCATGGTCGGCTCGGGCACCAGGAAGGCGGTGGCGATGTCGGCGACCGGCAGGCCGGCGACCGTGCGCAGGGTGAGGGCCACCCGGGCGGGCAGCTCCAGCGCCGGATGGCAGCAGGTGAAGATCAGCCGCAGCCGGTCGTCCTCGGCGGGCTCGGCCAGCTCGTCCAGGATCGCCTTCTCGGCGAGCTTGGACCGCTCGGAGGCCGAGCGGCGCAGCAGGTCGATGGCGCGATTGCGGGCGACGGTGGTCAGCCAGGCACCGGGATTGGCCGGAACGCCGTCGGCGTCCCACCGCTGCAGCGCAGCCACGAAGGCGTCGGCGGCCACGTCCTCGGCGAGGGTCCAATCCCTGGTGACCCGGATCAATCCGGCCACCAGGCGCGCCCACTCGGTCTCGTGTGCCCGGGCGACCGCCTCCGCGGCCGAGGTCACTTGAACAGGTCCGACACCGGCCGGATCTCGATCCGGCCCCGTCGCGCCATCGGATGCCGTGACACGTAGTCGATGGCCTGATCGAGGTCCTCGCACTCGATCACGTCGTAGCCCACGATCCATTCCTTGGACTCGGTGAACGGCCCGTCGGTCAGCAGGATCTCGCCGTTGCGGACCCGCACCGTGGTCGCCTCGTCCTTCGGCCGCAGCGCGTCACCCCGGATGCCGATGCCGCGCCGCTTGCCCTCCTCGATCCAGTCGTGGATCTCCTGCTCCGACTCGGCTGGCTCGCCGGGTTCGGAGTCGGTCGCGATGAACAGCAGGTACTCCATGGCTCCTCCTTGATCGGACGTTACCGCTGTGCGACGAATGGCCGGCCGCCGGGAACGACAGTCGGCCGAGTGGAGCCGGCCACACCCGCAAGGCGTGTTTTGCGCCGAATTCGGCGGTTCGGGTGGCGAGTGGTCAGTTCGGCCGCGAATGGTCAGTTGGAGCTGACCACTCACCGTCCAACTGACCACTCACGTAGGAGCCGGCCTAGCCAGGACGAACCGGCCTCGAGCGGCCGCGGCTCAGCTGTGGTTGTCGGTCACCTGGTCGCGGTACTCGTTCTCGCACTGCTGGACCTGCTGCTGATTGCCGTTGGCGTCCTGCAGGCAACTGCGCAGGTTCTTGCCGGCCGGTGAGTTGAACACCGAGACGCCCACCGCGATCAGCAGGGCGGCCAACAGCACGCCGATCACGCCGGTGACGATGCCGGCTATCGCGCGGCCCCGCCCGCGGCCGAGGCCACGCCGAGCCCGCCGGGCGGCGATCACGCCGAAGATGATGGCCAGCACGCCGAGCAGGACGCCGCCGATGACGGTGAAGGAGGTGAGTATCGCGAGGATGCCGAGCACCAGGGCAGCGGTGGCCATGCCAGCCCCGCCGCTGGCAACCGGTCGAACCTGGTAGGCCGGTGCATCCTGCGTCATCTGCGAAGCTCCGCTCGTCGGCACTGTCGGTTTGCCCGCGAGTGTGCCCGTTAGGTGTTCGAGCTATACGTTGGCCCACGCTCGTCCGGGCTTGTGTCAGACCGATCCGAAACGTACAAACGGCCCGATTAGTCGGCACTCACAGCATCAAATTATGTTCGACACTTGTCCGGCACGGTTCGGCCAAATAGCGTCTGGCCATTGCGTTTGTGACGCCAGCCCCCACGGCGCCGCATGGTGCGGCCGGCGGATGGCCCGACCCGGATGGGTCGGGTGCTCGTCCCACGGCCGGCGAGCAGATCGATCGACCCTTAGCTGACTTGGCCGAAAGGCTTGCGATGCCATCGATCACCGACGGCCAGTGGGGCACCGCCCTCAGGCGGCGTGCTCGTGATCGGAGCCTCCTGCACGACTTCGCATTGCATCGGCCACCAGTGCCGTCACGACGTCGAGAGGAAGGGTGATGGCAGGTTTCCAGTCCATCCGGTACGTCGACCCGTTCGCACCGTTACCGATCGGGGCCAGCCTGATCGGTGTCCTGGTCGACGTGACCAACCCGATCCAGGTCGGCTGGGAGGAGGTTGCATACGGACGGCTGCTCGCCAACGGCGTCCCGATCGCCTACAACAACAACGACAGCCTCAGTACGCCGATCTTCGTGCAGGTGGTCAATACCCAGCCGCTGGTGCCCGGCGTGGCCTATCTGATCCAGGTCCTGTTCGACCGGCCGGGAAAGGATTCTTCGAAGCTGAACTGGGCCGAGCACAAAGGTGTTCTCACCGCACCGGTGGTGGCACACCAGGGCAGGATCGACGCCGTTCAGGTCGCCGGCGCCGGGCTGACCGTCAGCTGGGAGACCGCCTCGATCTCCTCGGTGGCCGGCGCCTTGATCGAGATCGTCGATCTGACCGGCAACGAGCTCCTCGAGGGCAGCTATCTCGGCACCGCCACGACCGCGTCGCTGACCGCGAACTTCACCGCAGGCCGCTCCTACGGGGTGCGGATCAGCGCCGTGCAGCCTGCCGACCCGGCCGAGGCAGCCGGCTTCGCCGCGCCCTACAGCTTCGGCTCGCCCACCGTGCCGCAACCGATATCGACCGAGGCGCCCACCCTGAACCGGCTCAACTGCACCGCCACCGGCGCGGCGGCCCAGTGGACGGCCCCGCCGGCGCCGCCGGATGCGGCGCCGGCCCGGTACGAGATCCTGCTGCTGGACGGTGCCAAGCTGATCGCCGGTGCCGTAGCCGGGAACAGCGGTGGCCAGCTCGGCACCAGCGAGTTGCTCACCCTGATCGACCCGCGGCTCGCCGCCCGGATGAGCTACGGCAACTCCGTCGGGCCGACCGGTGCCAGCGCCGCGCTATACCCGATCGCCCCCCAAATCGTCTCGGTGACCGTGACCGGCAGCTCGTCGGCCACTGTCACCGCCGAGCTGGCCAGCCCGGGCCCGCTGCCGGGCGGCGGCGTGCTGCTTGCCACGCTCTACCGCGACGGCGTGCCCGGCCCGACCCAGACGCTGGCCACGGCCACCGGTGCGGTCAGCTGGAACAACATCGCGGTGGTCGCCGGCGTCAGCTACGCCATCGATGTCGCGCTGCAGGTCGGCTCCGAGGGTGCGCAGAGCCTGGGCATGGCATCAGCCAGGCTGGCAGTGCCGCTGATCGCACCGACCGGCCTGCTCGCCAACTACGACGGGCAGCAGCTGAGCATCGAGATGGCCTTTCCGGTCGGCCGGCCGGTGGACGGCTACCAGGTGACGCTGACCGGCAGCGACGGTGGCCAGCAACTGGTCCGCACCGGTCCGCAGCTGCCGATCATCTTCACCACGAACCTGGATCTCGCCCAGACCTGGACGGCCGAGGTGGTGCCGGTGCTCGGCATCGTGTCGGCCCGGTCCGGCACCGGCCAGGTCGAGCTGCCGCCGGTGCAGGCGCCGGTGCTGACCCGGGTCGATTACAACGGCGCCGAACTGTCGCTGCAGTGGACGGCCGCTCGGCTGCCGTACCTGTCCGGCTATCAGGTGGCGGTCTCCGGTGGGCCGACGCTGGTGGTCGGCGGTCAGCAGACCAGCTGCGTGCTGCAGTTGCCGCCCGCTCAGGCCACCGGTGCCAGCGTGACGGTGACCGGCCTGTCGACGATGCGCGACACCGTGGCCAGCGGCGCGGTGCCGGTGCTCACCAGCAGCATCGAGGTCAGCTCGGTGACAGTGGCCGCCGAGGTGGTGGCCAGCTGGACCGTCGAGCCGCCGGCTCCGGCCCTCCGGGCGGCCCTGATGCTCGGGAACTCCGTGGTCCGCACCGTGCCGAACGCCACCGCGACCGGCGTCAGCTTCGCCGCGCCGACGCCGGCCGATCAGCCGTTCACGCTCCTCGCCTATCCGGTCAGCGCGGACGGGGTCGCGACCGGGCCGGCCTGCGCACCGGTCGAGCTGATCCTGACTCCGCCGGCCATCGAATCCGGCCTGCTGGACGGCGGCCAGCTGTCCTTGCGGTGGAACCCCGGCAACACCTTCGGGGTCACCGGTTACCGGCTGACCGCCACCCCGACGGTCGGGAATCCGGCCAGCCTGCTGGTCGTCGGCAGCGGTTACGACGGCCCGGTGGCCGCCGCCTTCACTGCTCCAGGCACGCTCGCGGTGACCCCGGTCGGTGCCCGCTGCACCGGGCCGGCCACGACCGCCACGGTGCGCGCACCAGCCTCGATCAGCTCCGCCAACTATGTCGGTGGCCAGCTCAGCGTGACCGCCGACCTGTCCGCGCTGGACGCGCGCGACACCAGCTGGCTGGAGGTGCTGGTGAACGGTGCGCCGCTGGCCCGGCAGGTGCTCTCCGGCGCGGCCCGGCCGCCCTTCACCGTGCCGGTGGCCTTGCCGTCGGGTGCCACCGCGGCGGTGCGGATCAGCGTCGGCGGCCCGGTCGACCTGGCGCCCGCCTCCGCTCCGGTGACCGTGCCGACCCGGATACCGGTGGTGCTCGGCGCCGCCTACGACGGCAGCGCGCTGCACGTGCGCTGGACGCCGACCGACGAAGCGGGCGTCACCGGTTATCTGGTATCGGTGGCCGGCACCTCGGCACCGGATCTCTACGTGGCCGGCCCGGCGAGCGACTCGGCGGCGGTGCCGGTGAGCCTGTCCTACCCGTTCCCGAGTGGGGTCGCGGCCAGCGTCCGGGCGGTCTCCGGCGCACCGGACGGCGGGTCGTCCGGCCAAGGTCAGCCGAGCAGCGGCACGGCACCGACGTTAGCCGGCAACCGCTACTCGGTCACGGTCACCGAGGCGGGATATTCGCCCTATCTGTATCGGCGCGGCAGATATCAGCAGCAGGCTGTGGCCGGCCAAGAGATCGTGCTCTACCTGGCCAAGCCGTTCGCCGGTGCCAACAACCCCGCCGTGTCCTCGGCCGGCTCGGTCTTCCAACTCGCTCCGCGGACCGGCGGCGGCGACGGTCTGCCATACCAGCTCACGCTGGGCGCGGCCGTCTGGGATATGGGCAGCAAGCCGGTCCGCAGCGAACTGCGGACGATCTACAACGAGTTCCTCACCGACGTGGAGAACGCCGTCGTCACCCCTTGGGCGATCGGCCTGATCCGCCAGCTCATCGCCCAGGCGATGCCGCAATTGTTCGAAGAGGTGCTGTTCTACCGATACGGCTACTGGCGTTCGAACAGCCTGCGGGTGGTGGATCTGACGCCGGGCACCCGGTTGCAGATCTCCGATGCGCTCTACCAGACGGTGACCAGCACAAAGGACGTGAAGAACGGCTTCGTCGCGACCGGCAACCAGGTGCTGGAGGTGGTCGACGCGATCCCGCAGGGTGGCGAGGCGGTGGTGCCTCCCGGTACCGGCCGGATCCTCTCCGTCGATGCCCTGTTCTCGCTGATCTATCCGGGTGGCACCGCCCAGGATCCTCGCCCGATCGCGGCCGGCCCGATCGACTTCTTCACCGCCAACAACAGGCAGAGCTTCTACCGGTTGTTCTACCCGG
>Ga0157372_10000130_pt1 | contig 82361 bp, 125 predicted proteins | sample C55metaG_FD_115307 | JGI IMG/M metagenome (GOLD analysis project Ga0157372, IMG submission 115307) | Corn rhizosphere microbial communities from Kellogg Biological Station, Michigan, USA - C5-5 metaG | ecosystem: Host-associated > Plants > Roots > Rhizosphere > Soil | place: USA: Michigan... | reverse complement strand
TGTGTACTTTTATACTTCTCCAGTTAGAGCACAAATGGGGTTCAACCTACCTTGCTTGGATGCTGCTGATTACTTCTGATTTGGAACTATATTACAGTCGGAAGGATGAATAATATATAGACGCTTTAAAGGAGTCGCTGAATGACTATTCAAAAGAATTATGGGGCATTAATTAATAATGCTTCAGCTAGATATGGTATTCCAGCGGAGCTTATCACCTCTGTCATACAGGCAGAATCTAGTGGTAATCCTAATGCAGAATCAGGTACTGGCCCTGTAGGTCTTATGCAGGTTAGTAGGGCTGTTGCTAAAGATTATGGATATAACCCTCAAGATAGATATGATCCTGCTAAGAATATTGAAATGGGTGCTAGGTATCTCGCAGACAACCTCAGAGCTTTTCAGGGTAACGTCCCTAAAGCTTTGTTAGGATACAATCAAGGTACTGGTGGTGCTAGACAAATCATCTCTGGTAAACGTAACATGCCTGAAGAGGGTTTTAAGTATATTCGAAATCCTAACTTCAGAAACTTTGTATCCTCTAATGTACCTTCTCAGTATTCAACACCAGAAAATATAGATGATGTATTAGATCCTGTAGGAGCACTTGCTTCAAGAAAACCTTCTAATCAATTTACTCCTGCTCTACTTGACAGGACTATTGCTCAGAATGCTCCTAATCAAGCAGAAGCTCAAATGGGTGCTGCTCTTCCTATTGTTTCTCAAAATGCTCCAGTAGAGAATCAAGGAAGTGGTCAATGGGGTAATGCTGCTTTAGCTGCTTTATCAACTTTAGCAGGAACGAAGCCTAAGTCTGTAACGGTGGAAGGTCATTCTGGAATAGGTAGAGGTGCTTCAGGTTGGAATAACGACACTCAGAGGGTTATGCAGATTCTCGGAAGTATCGGTGGTTCTTCTTTCAATAGATAATAGGAGGGTATATGGGTTTATTTGGAGGTTCTACTAAAACCACCAACACAGTTAAACCATCCGATAATGTTGCTGATCTTCTGAGACAAATTGCTTCGATGACAAACAACATGGATGTTGGTGGCTATATCAATCATGACATTGCTGGTTTAAATGATACTCAGAATAATGCGCTTCAGGCTTTAACTGATAGCTCAGCTCTGAATCAAGTTGCAGGAATGTATGGTGGTTTAACTAAACAGGGATTAGGTCAACTAGGGGATGTGAATCAGCTACTTCAAGGTGTGGCTAACAATGGAGTTACAGGCCAGCAAGTAAAAGACTTTACTAATGGTATGATGGGTAGTTCCGTTAACAGAGGTGCTATCTCTCAAGGACTTAGTGCAGGTAATGCTGCTCAAAGTCTTGGTGGCGGTGCTGCTGTTCGAGCAGCCAACCGAGCTAACTCAAATAACATCTCTGCTCTAACAAACAACAACAGGCAGCAGTCGCTGAACAATTTAGGTGTTAATGTACTTCAAGGAAATAATTCATCTCAGCTTGGTGCTGCTAACTTACTCGGTAATGTTGCTAACTCCAATATTAATCTCGGTAATCAGTCTGCTGGTCTTACTCAATCTGCACTCATGAATGCTCTGAATGCTGGTAATCAGATGCAGTCTCAGACTCAGAATGAATACAATAACACTTGGCAGAACCAGATGGGTTCACAACAGTTCGACTGGAACCAGCTCAACAATAAACTTAATGTACTTAATTCATTAAGCCCAATGGCAGGTTATACGACTACAAGTAATACTCCGGGACAAGGTGTTGGACAACAGTTACTTGGTGCTGGTATTACTGGTCTTGGTATTGTTGGTAGTTTAGGTGGGTTCTCTGGTACAGGAAATACTAATGCTCAGGGTAACTACACTAACCAACTTTATAACAAAGGCGGTACTGGTGCTCTAAACGGTTTGTTTAACATGTTTTCTTAATGGAGGTATATGATGGGATTATTCGGTGGGGGTAGTAAAACTACTACCAGCAGCATGACTCGTCCTGACTACATTCAGAATATGATTGATTCTCTGACAAACCAAGTTAATAACACTAACAACGGTAGTTATGTTAATCAACAGTATGCTGGATTAAATCAAACACAACAGGATGCTTTAAATCAGTTAATCAACTCAGATCAACTGAACAGTTTGTCTGGTCAACTTATTCAAGGTGGTCAAGCAGGCTTAGATACTTTGAACAATGCTTACTCTCAACTACAAGGTTTAGCTACTAATGGTGGAATTACTTCCGATCAAATTAGTGGGCTAGCTGGTCAGCTTTATGATAAAGGCGCTGTCGAGGGTGCAATTGATGCAACTAATTATGGTACAAAACAAAACCTAGCTAAGAACCAACTTACTAATATTGCTCAGCAAACTATGCAGGGTGGTGGAGGTGGTAGTGCTTCTAGAATGGCTAAAGATAATGCACGTACTGCTGCTCTATCTCAGATGCAGAATGATGCTTCTAATATTACCGACCAAGCATATAATAATGCAGTAAGTCAGGCTAATAGTATTCTCTCTGGTAATAGGCAGAGTCAGTTTAGTGCTTTAGGTGCTCTAGCTCAGAACGGGGCTAATGCTGCCGGTCTTGCTAACACTGGTGCTCAGTTTGCTAATCAGGCTAATCAGAATGCTCTTAACGCTGGTAATATGATGCAACAGAATGAACAGGCTAATCTGAATAATAACTACAACAATGCACTTAACAATCAGAATTACGATTGGTCACAGATTCAAAATATGATCAATGCAACTTCTGTTCTTAATGGTGCTCAGGGTATGACAACTAAGTCAACCACTTCTGGTGGTGGCTCTGGATTACTTGGTGGTGTTATGTCTGGTGCTGCTGCTGGTTCTGCATTTGGCCCGTGGGGTGCTTTAGCAGGTGGTGCTCTTGGCGGTCTTGCATCTTAATAAGGAGTTATAATGGATACCATTTATTCACAGAGAACGGGGGCTTCGGCCCCTTCTCAGGCTGTCCCTAGTAATCCAATGGCTGTTGCTCCTCCGAGAAATAGGATTAACATGCAGGCGTTACAGGACTATTTAAAACAAAATAATATCAACCCAACACAGGGTCAAGTTCAAACTCCTCAAGGCATTGACCTATCTACTTTAGTTGGTAATGCTCAACAGGATATGCAACAGATTACCAGACCTGACTACGATATTAATCAACCTCAAGGACAGCAACCTGCTCCTGTGGATATTAATCAGTTAATTGGTCAAATCTCTGGTGGTAACTTAGCTGGTATCGATATTGGTTCCCCACAACCCACTCAGGGAGGTACGGAAGCATTTAAAGATGAACAGACTATGGCTGATAATGGACTGTTACCAACTTCTGCTCCTAAGCAAATCTCTCAGAATCCTACTAATGACACCAAACAATATTCTCAAGCTGCTTTATCTAATGGCTTACAGAGTGTTGATATTGGAATCTCTTCTCAGAATCCACAGAATGCAATGTCTGCTGAATCTCAGAGTTTAGATGCTAGTAGAATTAAAAGTGATATGGCTTCTATTGCTCAAGCAAAAGATCCTAAAGCTGCATGGCAGGAAGTTAAACAAGATCCTTTCTATAAGAACTCTAACTTCTATACTGGTATGATGAATACTGGTCTGGCTATTATGTCTGGGGCTAATCCTATGCAAGCATTCCAAGCTGGTTCTCAGGCTATGGAAAATGCAGAAGTTAAAGATCAACTCAAGAACAATAGAGAGTATCTGTTACAGCAATATACTCCTGACTCGGTAGCTGCGGCTATTGCTGCTGGAGATCCTAAACTGTTAAGACAGCAACAAATGTCGGATGCAGATAAAATGGATGCTACCAATGCTGAATGGGGAAGACGTAATGCTATTACTAGTGCCCAAGAAGATCAGAGATTTTCTCAGAGACTGGAAGCTACTAACAGAGCTGCTGATGCAAGAGCTGCTCAACAAGAGAAGCTACAGAATGCTAGGTTTGCTCAACAGAAAGAATTACTCAATGAAAGAGATAGAATCAAACAAGCTGCTGCTAAAGCTGCTGCTAATGATTATAACTTCACTTCGAGAGATCTTAATGCTGAGAAGAATACACCAGAAGGTTCTGTAATTAAGTCTTGGAGTGTTAAGCAAGGTTACTTTGATGCTGCTAAGAAGGACTTGGAACTTGCTAGAGATGCGATTGCTAAGGGTGACCCTCAAGCTGCTGCTGCTGCGTACCAACAGGCTGCGTTTAACTCTGCAAGGGGTGAGATTGGTGAGAACCGTTCACTTCAAGAAGCTGATGTTTCTGGCTTTGCAGAAGACCCAAGCATCTTCACTAAGGGTACAAACAAGATTAGCCTTAAAGCTGGTTGGAGTCCAACTCTTAGAGCTATTGACTATCTTGATAAAGCCAATGATGTAGGTTCTAAATCTGCGGATTCTAATATTCAGAGAATCAAAATTCAGAGGATTAAATCTGTTGCGAGAACCCTCGGAAAAGAAAGGGCAACAGCTCTTGTTAACAGAGCTTACGGTAGTGGATTCCATGACCCTTATGGTGTTTTTGAAGAAGCTGGCGAAAATGAAGTTAGATCTCGTACCGGTGGTGCTTTATCTACAGATGATTCTTGGATGTATAACTAATATAAGTAAGGAGGGGAGCTGATGGCTTCTTTAAAAGATTGGAGTGAGATTACTGCTTCTCCAACCTATCAGAATGCGAGCGAAGATCAGAAAGTAGAAATGCAGGCTAAGTATAAGAATGCAGGGGGAGTAATCCCCCAAGCAGCTCCAGCTCCTGCACCTAAAGATGATTCTGTTGCTGGTACGGTTGGTAACTTCTTAGCAGACACTATCCAATCAGGCGCTAACACAGTTAGCCATGATGTTGCTAGAGGTATTGCTGGTCTTGTTCAGATGGGTGATAAAGCTGCTAATAATCTTATTGGTAGGGATGCTAGTTCCCTGTCTGCTTATGGTAGACGAATGGAACAGAACGCTGATGATTTATATAAGAAACGTCAGGACAATATTGGAGACACTACTGGTCGTTCTATTGGCGAAACTGGTGGTAGGATAGCTGCTGATGTGGGAGCAATGATTGTAGCTCCTGAGTTCGCTATTCCGGGCATTGCTATGCGCGAGATGGGTAATGCCTATGCTAACCAGAAAGAAGGCCAAGAGAGCCTTACAGACGCAGTAAACGTGGGTGGTGCTAACTACATCGCAAACAGACTTCTTCCGGGTTCTGGTAGTCGTGTTGCTGAAAGCCTTCTCGGTAAGTCTATGGAGATGGCAGGTACAGTTGGTAGGAATGCTGCTGTAGGTGCTGGAGGTGGTGCTGTAGTAGGTGCTGCTAATGAAGCAAACAATAATCCTGAAGGTGACTTAGGTGATGTTCTGACAGGAGCTGTTGAAGGTGGTGGTTATGGTGCTGCTTTCGGTGGAGCTTTTGGTGGTGCATCTCATTTACTTTCTCGTGGTGGTAAGGCTGCTAGAGATGTTCTTGATTCAACCCCTGAGAATGCTAGAGCTGATATTGATGCAGAGTCTCAGACTATTGCTAATGCTAAATCCTCTGATGAACTCTTAGGCGCTTATGCAAATGGTGGTCGTTACAACGCTGTTCGTGGTAGTCAAATCCTAGCTGACCAAGGTGTTCCTCTGTTAGATAGTCGTCTTAACAACGATGCTTCTGCTCAGGCTGCTTTTGGTAAGACTCAGGATGATGTGTTTAAATCGATGGATGCAGGTAGAGATTCAGCTACCAACGCAAGATTACCATTTGTTACTAAAGATGGTGATACTGGTAGAATGGCTGTTACTAAATCTGATATTGAAAATAAAGGTTCTGCTATTGTTAAGAACGTTGAGGATAGCTTAAATACAGCTAAACTTAATACAGATGATTTTGTGAAAGACTTGAAGAGCAGATATGCTTCAGAGGGAGACACTAACAGTTATAACTCAACTATCAATGCAGAGTTGGCAGGAGTAGATAGATTCCAGAAGAACTTAAATGATTACGTATCTATGATGAAACGTGATAAAGGTTCTACTGACCCAGCAAGGCAGCAATCACTTCTGAATAAAGCTAAGCAGGTTCAAGATTCTTTTGACAGAACTCCTGATTACTTTAAGACTCATTTCAATGAGAATTATACTGCCCCTAAAGGTTTTACTGAAGGGTTTAATCCTATTGCACATGCTGCTGAGTACAATGCTGTTTATAATCAGCTTGACAATATGCACCCTAACTTTAGGAATGGTAGAACTAACCCTACTGCTGGTCGTAACGCTACAGTAAGTTCTGGCGGCTTTATTGATAAGGTTGTAGGTACAACTGTAGATGCTCTTAAGTCAGGTCATGCAAAACGTGCTCTGAGAAGGGAACAAGCTAATAACCTTAACCAAGTAAGAGATCTTGCTCGTGGTGATTTTGCTGCTCAAAGGACTAGAGCTGCTGTAGATGATGCTCGTGCTGATATGGAAAACTCTAATAGTATTGAAGAGAACACTCCTGAACTTCAGTATGATCAACCTGATGTAGCACCAACCCCTGAAGCAACTCCTGCACCACAGCCAGACCAAGCTCTTGTTCGTAGACCTGCTCCAAGAAAGGTAGAGGAACCTGTTGTAGAAGAAACTACTGTGACGGAAGAACCACAACCTGTTGTTACTCCTGAACCTGACCAAGCGTTAGTACGTAGACCTTCTAGACCAGAGGAAGCTCCTGTAGAAGAGCAGCCTGTAGTTGAGACTAAGCCTGAGCCAGACCAGATTCTTGCAAGACGTCCTGAAGCCCCTAAACAAGCTGAAGAACCTGTTGTGGAAGAGCCTACTCCAGAGCCAGTGCCTGAGCCTACTCCTACTATCGACCAGACGCTCGTGAGACGTCCTGAGCAGCGTCCTACAGAAGAACCAGTAGCTGAGCCTACCCCAGAGCCAGAAGCTCCTACAAAGACTCCTAGAGAGGATATGGATGCTATGTCTAAGGCTGTACAAGCTATTGAAGATCGTAAACTTAACACTGTTAAAGATCAATTCACTACTCAGCAAGTTAAAGATCAAATTAATCATAATAACAAAAATGATAAAGAGTTCTTGAAACAAATGAGAAGGGAAGATGTTGCTAATAATGTTGAAGCTTTAAATCATTCTGTAGAACAAGTCAATAGAGCTAGAAGAATTCGTGAAGATAAGCAACACGAAATCAACATGAATGAACTTCAGAGCTGGAGTAAAGACTTTAATATCCCTTGGGGTTTTATTAGTGATGCTATTCGTGCTAAAGGTTTAACTCACTCTAAAGTCTTAGGTATTAACGATATTAAGGTTAGGGCTGAGAAAGCTTATGAGAAGTCTTTGGTTCCTAAGTCAGATGGTACGGTAGATAACACTCCTACTGTTGAAGCTGTTAAATGGAATGACCAGAGAGATGGATATTTCAATTCAGTTGGTGATATGCATCCTGATGTTCAGAAAGCTGTTATGCCTATGATTAATCAGGCGTTCAGAGCTGCTGAGAAAACTGGTAAACCATTAACACCATCCGAATCTAATTCTCTGTGGAAAAAGATCTTTAATCAAGAAGAAGTTATTAACAAGAGACTAGGGAAGCAAAAAGAAGCGGAAGAGGCTAAGCGTAAAGCTCAGGAGTTGGAAGGTAATGCAGAGAAACAGGCTGCTGAAGCTGAAGCTGCTGAGAAGAAGAAATCTGAAGCTATCAAGACTGCTAAACAAATTCAAGACTTGCATGACTTATCTGTTCAGATGGACAAGATTAGTTCTGACATGAAGAAAGAGTTTAAGACTGATGCTGACCCTAAAGATGTTCAAGACTTTATCGATGCTTATATGGATAGGAACTTCAACCTGACTCGTCAGCCTCTGGCTCAAGGTAGAATGGAAGAAGCTTACACTAAGGCTCGTAATGCTGCTGAACGTTACTCTAAGAAACTTCAGAAAGATGCTACTCCTGCTGAGAAAGAGATGGAGCTGTCAGGTTCTACTGGCCCATTATCTGAAGCAAATCCAGAACTGGAAGCTCTGCATAAAGAGATTGATTCTCTGAAGAAGACTATCAATAAATCTAATGCAGGTGATGTGAAAGAAGCACAAGATGCTTTGAGTGGTGAGATTGTGGATAGGGCTGAAAAGGCTCTGAGAGACGGTGATAGTTTAGAAGATGTAGTTGATGCTGCTAACGTCCTGTCTAAAGTATATTATGGGGATAACTCTCCTGCTGGTCATTCTCTGCGTCAATATGTGAGAATGCTACAGAAGTCTAAATCTTATAAAGATACGTATCCTGACCAACCTGCTCTGTGGTTATCAAGTGAAGATGTTGCTAATCTCTCTAAGAGTAACAGCACACATGCTAATGGTCTTAAGTCTCAGATTGTTAGAACAGTTCTTGGTAAGAATCCTGAAGAGGTTAAGTTAATGACTAATGCTCAGAGGGAAGAATTTGCTAAGAAAGTGGATTCAGGTGAGTTGACTAAGAAGGTTTCACTGGATAATGCTAAGGCTAGGGCTGCCCTGCTGGATGCTAATTCAGGCAAGCCAGTGAGAAGTCGATACAAGGTGAGAGCCAGAAGGCTTAATCTGAAGAGAGACTAAAACAAGAAAACCCCCAAGGAGAAATCCAAGGGGGTTTATTTTTATTTAACTTTTAATAGGTTTGAAGTATATAATTACAGTCACCACAATAATCTGTGTAAGTACTAGATTGAATATTAGATGAGTGACATTGTGGGCAATAAACAACTATAGATATTATCTTCATCTGATACCTTAACTTTTAATTTTTTCACACAAAGCTTTAATATTGCTAGCACAAAACTCCATTTGATCAAGAAGTTTATTTACTTGCTCTTGTTCATGTTTGTCCCATGACTTTTTAAGAGCTTTCATTCCCTCTCTTTTTCTATCCATCAGATTTTTCATAACATTTCCTTAAAATGGGATTTGTTCAAAACTTCGGATGCTTGACACTTCAAAAGATCTCCAATCACCTTTCTTAGTGTCAAACGCTACCAGTAACCAACAAGGTTCACCATCATTATGATACTCTGAAACACCGTAAGTGATGCTTGGTGTTACTACAGTTCTCAAATCTGTCTCACCTTTATAATTAGTATAAAGAAAAGTCATTTCAGGAGTCTGTGTGCTTTCGACTGTTTCTACGCTCATTGTTTTCCTCACTAGTTTTTACTTTATGGCAAGGTTTGCAAAGAACCTGAAAGCCGTCAACCTCTACTAAAGCTCTGCCAATAATGATATTCCAATCGTTCTGAGAAGCTCCATCAGTAGGAACGAGAGGTTCGATGTGGTCAACTTGAACTTCTTTAGCGGGGAAGTCTAAACCACAACAAGCACATTTATAGTGCATTGCTTTACGTCCTGTCTTTTCATTAATCATGATACCTACTTGAGCTTTCTTCATAGCATCATATTTAACAGGCCATCTACCACTCATACTTCTTATTGCAGACTTAACAAAACTATTATATCTAGCTTCAGTCCATCTGCCAGAACATCTTGTGAGGGGAGACTTGCTCCCCGAAGTTTTTCTAGCCAATCTTATTCCTCCCAATCTCGACGTTTTTCAACACGATGGGAGGTCTTGTATGTACGAGACTTATTACCACGCTTATCCATCAGGTGATTTTTAATACGAACATCACGAGTTGATTGACGAGTTTCCATCTCTTCATAGCGGCTGTAATCTACTTTCATATATCATCCTTGAGTAATATGTTACCATTCTTTAGTTAGCCAAGACCAATCAAACAAATCATCTTCTCTTTGTCCGACAAATAGTAGTCTAGCGTTCTCTAACATATTACATTCCCATTTATCAGGGAATAGTCTCAAGTATTCTGCTCTAACAGTATGATACATGCCAGTAGTTGTTTGACAACCAGATAAGAGCTTTTTGGCTGCTTTAGAACCTATACCAAACCTCCACATTACTTCCTTACCACCTCTGATAACAGGTCGTCTTTCACCACAACCAATAATATTATCAGTGTTATCTCCAATGAGCATTTGATAGAAGAAGTTTCTCCAAGCTTCTAGCTCGGTTACATAATGAGGAGGTACTTCAGGTTGATTCTCTCCGCAAGCCCAGCGATAATGCCATCCGGGAGTCACTAACAAATCCTTATCACGAGTACAGATAATTGTATTCTTATCTACTCGTTGTCGCTCTGCTAAATAATCATCTGCTTCACGACTATTAATTATGATGTGATCATAATGTTGCTTCAAGTAGTTATCTACTGTAATCCAGTGGTGGGGCTTTTCGACACCTGTACGCTTTCCTTTATATGGTTCAAGGGTAGCATGTTCGTATCTGAAATTACCTTGTCCACTGAATACTAGGAACATATTATAACAGCTTGTTGCTTCTTTGATTCTCCTAAGTCTATCCTCAATCCGTTGATAGATAAACTCAGGGTTAGCCGGGATTTTATTCCCAGCCAAGAAGGGGTGATCAGTCTGAATAGCTCCTATCTCATATCGAAGAACATCGGCATCGACAAGAGCTAACGTATAATCATAGGACGGGGTTATCGTCTCCGGGGCAAGTTGGTAATCCATAAGCACTTAACATCCTTGTCAGTTCTTCTAGAGCTTCTTCAATCGTTCCGTTGTTTTCCAGCATAAGGGTTGTTACTTCCGGGTGATCTATGTAATCTCTAGAATCGCCCTCGAATGTGCAACCGTCTCGGAACATATGGACGACGTAAACGTCAATCCCCGCTTTTACTAATGCATCAACTTCAGCAAAGAAACCCCCATCAGTCATAATATAATGAGCTACGTATGGGGACATCTTTTCCATCTTCTCAGCCACTTTACGACCGAAGTAATCTTCACCAAAGAAAGGTTTAATGTAAGTCTCACTAATAGCAATCATCAGATCCCTAACAGACTTACCTCCCCAACCCTTTACCTTAGTATCTTTCCATCCATCAGTTTCATAATTGAACATGAAATCTTCATAACTCATGCCAATAGTATCTGCTGCAATACGATACATAGGCTCTTTAAAAGCCAGAGTAGCAAACCCCCAATCATCAGCAGCAAAGGTTCCAATAGTATCTTTACCGCTACGTGGTGGGCCATTCAGAATAACTACTTTAGTCATTTGCATCGTTTTCCATAATAAATTTAGCAAGGCTATTATTGAAAGCTTCGGCAACCGCCAAAGCCTCCGGTAAGGAATCTGGTACAGCTTCAAGAACATCTTCAGCGGTATTGATTACCCAATACTTCTGGACATACTTAACAAAATAAACAGTGTAAAAACCGAAAGACTTAATTTCCTTCATGAAGCTCCATCTCCTCTGATGAAAAGTGATTCAAAGCAATAGTTTCGTATTTAGCTTTGTGATCTTTATAACGACGGTAGAATGTTCCGTGTGAGATGTTCAGTTTCTGTTGAATTTCATCGTGAGAGAAACCTAAGAAAATTAGTGTGAACATATCACTTACTTTCTTATCGCTATAAGACTCCTGAAGGTCTTCTAAGAAGAAATAAACACGAGACTCAGTGAATGGGTCGCCTACACTATGACAGCGGTTTACAACCGTTTCTAGAGGGGTTTCATCACTATTAGGATTATCAAACATCATACTCTCAGTCAATACATCAATACGACGTTCAAGCATTGTGTTTCGGTTAGAACGAATAGACCAGATAATATTCTTAACCTGATAAGTCATATTCTCTTGGTGGGATGGAAGCAGTCGATAAATCTTTTCATCGCGTTCAAAGATAAATCTCCAGACGTTGATAAAGATATCCTGAGTAATATCCTCAGCTTCATGATAATCTTTTAAATCATACATGAAGAACTTGTGTACTACTCCCCAGTTCTTTTTATAGAACTCTGTGTAGTTGTCACAATACACAATAGGGATACCATGAATACGATAACGGGTTGCTGTAGTTTTACCAGCCATATGACCTCCATGTCATTAATATTCCCAAATAATCTTTCTAACATCTGAATCTACAACTTGAACCCATGCATACTGACTTTTAAGTTTTTCACCAAAAGCTAAAGCAACCTCTTCTTGATGAAACTCTTCAATGAAGTCGTTCCAACCACCTGCCCTATTATAGTCAAATGATCCTTGACCGGCAAAGACTAAAAACATTATTGGATACCTCTTTCCTTGAGAGCATCAATTAATCCATTATGATTGGCTGCACATTGTGTGTATTCATCCTGATACCAATCATTTATTTTCGTTAGAGCTAAACCTGTTGGCCCTGTTAGCTCTGGTACATCAATGCTGCACTTCTGCTTTAAGTTCACCGGCAAGGGCCGCTCTGGCTTGGCGCTGCCTCTGGTTGAACAACTCGACGTACTTATCAGTAGCGCAGACATTAACAAACACAGGGTTGCTTGTTTCAGTGTGGATTTCTTTAACAACATCTCGTGTATTCTGCCTCCATGCAGACAGGTTATCCAGAACCTTAGTAGCCACTGCACTAGCAGCTTCATCTTGTTTCTGAACAATCTGTTGAGAAATCTTTTCTTGGGCTAGTGCATCTTTATCAGTAACTAAACCTTTTACATAATAACCCCCTGCAAAGGTTGCTACGAACAATGCAATAGACAAAGCCCTGTCAATTGTTGTTACGCTTAATTGCATCTAGTTCATCCTCAAGTTCAACATTAATCACACGAAGATGATGAAGAGGAGGAAGAATCACAACTGCTGCCCGAATCGTATGAACTTGAGCTAGAGCTGGAAGAATAACTATCATAAGCCCCAGAGTAAATCACACTATCTGTAATCATATTTGATGTAGACGAAGATCTGCTTGATGAACCACTATTACTGCGACGGCGACGTTCATTCTCTTCTTTTTCACGACGGGTACGAATATCCATAGAGATTCTCCTGCTTGCTTTCATTAAGATTTCTAAGTTAGACCGTTCATTTTCATAATCGTTCACTGCACATATTAATGCAGATGCTTTTAGAAAATAACGTTTACCACATTTCTTACATTTATCGAACATATATGCTCCAGAAAGAAAAAGGCCACCCGAAGGCAGCCTCTTATTAGTTTAACCTAACATTAAAACGGGATATCATCATCCAGTACAATGTTTGGCTCTTTGTCGATAGTTTCAACAGTAGCTTTAGGTTCTTGCATTTCTGTGCTAGCAGCTTTCTCAACTTCTTTGCCTGCCAGTGGAATATTCTTAGCATCCATAGCATCAACCAGAAGGTTACGCTGATAAGGGTAGATCTTATTGTAAGACGCTACGTTCTCGTCAGTGGTTGCATATGGTTCGAAGAATACCAGATCGGTACGAGCTTCACCAACACCACCACGATACTTAGCTGGGATTGGGTCGATACGAACAATCTTATTCTTAACTTCACCTGCTTTGTTAGTGTAGTTACCAATCGTGATGTTGACTGGCTGACCTAACAGAACTTCTTTGAACCAGTTCAGATCACCTTTCAGAGCCTGAATGGATGGGTCAATCATTTTGCAAAGATCCAGCATACCGGAGTTCTTAGCACGAGGATTAACTGGGTAAGTCTTAAACTGACAAGCTGGACGAGCTTCCAGTGGCTTACCTTCTGAATCAACTCCAGTTGCATCCTGACCAATCAACTCGAAAGTCACATCAGCACGGAATGCAGGTTGCTTCTCTTTCACTTCTTTCGTTTTAGGGTCAGTCCAAGGATCTTGCTTGTGAACACCAAGACCAATAAAACGAACGATACGAGCTTCGTACTCACCATCAGGAATAACGTTGTAGGTGAATTTCTTAGCAGTAGAAGTAGAAGCCATCTGTGGAATCATTGACATATTATGTATATCCTTATTTGAATTGTGTCCATCTTGGACAAGAGTATTATTAACTTCTGATTGGAAGCATCTAGCAAAGCTAGCATATCAAAGCTAAGCTAAGCTATATGCTTTATCCATTATATAGAGTAAGGCTAGAGTACCACTTATCTAGGAATAACTAGAGTTTCTGTTGAATATTTTTCCTCTGAAGTAGAAGAAGAGAGATTAACATTAGTCTCTGGTAAACTAGAAGATTTAGATAGAAGTTTAACCATGTCATTATGACTAGGTATCCATAAAGGATAATCATCTATCCAGATATTAACTTTGAAATTAACTCTATCAACTACTTCTTGTTTTGATTTACCATTACAAAAGATGATAGGAATATTTATTCTATCAGAGTCTTGAAGAATATCTTCATTACTATATTTATTAGTTGATTCAAATCTAGATGTTACGAATCTTACATCACATCCATTAGCCTTCATGAAAGCTACTATATTAGCCCACATCGGCTTATCAGCGGAGAATGTATCATCATAATCTAATGCTATTCTCAGCGGCTCGAACCTATTCTGGAGCTTAGTCCCCATCCATACCCCCCTCTATTCGCATCCATATTAGAGATAGAGCTACCATACCTTCCACTACTAACAGCACGACCATCAGCTACTACCCACCCTCTTGGAATATTATGATCATTAACAGTGGATATGTCTCCTATCCTAGCTCTCTCTATTCCTAAATGATCTGTTACTGTCATAACTCCGTTGACTATTCCCGCAGATGCTACTCTTTCACACCGCTCATAGTCACAGGAATCTCCTTCAATGATTGTTCCACAAGAGTTGCATCTGACTGTCCATCTAAACATCCCCTCATAAGGGGTCGTAGAAACCAAAGATGAAGATGCATCACCTCTCCAGTCGTCAGGTGTCATACGTAATTCATGTTGGTGTGAGACAGCTTCAAAATGTCGAGTTATTGATTCCCATTGAGATCTGTCTAATGCTGCACGTATTTCAGCTAATGTCGTCATTGCTAATCTCCTTGAAAGGTTTCATCTCACCTCCCATAAGAAGCAGATGCTCGTCTGCCTCCTCTTTAGTGAAGTAAACCTTATGAATTTTCCTGTGGCCTTTACCGCTGCTGACATAGTAAGTGTGATAATAAATAATCATTTCAGTCATTGGAGATTCCATCTTTCCATTTAAGAACATCTTCCGTAGCCCAACAATCTTCTACATTCTCTGCCATAAAGTTGCCATAATGGAAGGTATCCCCCTCCATCATTCCGTGAATGTGTTTACGAGCATGTCGAAAATCTGAGATATTATCAAAGAAATTCATACACCCCCATTCATCTACAATCCAAAAATACCTTTTCATTTCTCACCTTTTATTGGTTTTGGTAGATTATATTTTTTACCGTACATTCTGTATCGCCATGCAACCTCATGGGAATTAACCCATTGAGGTTTATTATAGTTCTTTAAATACCACCAAACATCATATTCGGTGGTATCTTTTAATTCGCTTGTTACTGCATCTGACATTCATGTTCCCTATTAATGAGTATGTAACCAGTTAACACCAACCTGACAATCAGAAGCTAGAGGACATTCCATCTTCAGATATTCACCAGCTTGCTTGACGCACAGTTTCATTAAATCACACAGAGGAGTGACATCTTCACGGTGGCAAGTAAACTGACCTTCATCATGCATGTCGATAACTTTAGCACAACGAAGCTTATCACGCTTAATCCACTTATCTAAGAAGATCATTGCATACTTCATGACAATTGCACCAGCACTCTGTAGAAGCGTATTCAGAGCTTTGTGTGTCATGACTTTACCTTGAGCATCTCTACGCATTGTAATCTTACGACCATCAACACCAGTGATATAACCTTTCTTAGCTTTCTCTGTCATGCGCTCAATTAAGATTGCAATACAAGGATTCTCTGCTAAGAAACGCTCTCTCATGATAGCCCCTTCCTCTTTACCACCACCAGTGATACTACCAAGCTTAAGGTCGCCAGCACCGTAGTTAAACGCATAGATAAACGTCTTAGCGTTATCACGAGTTGGTAGACCTGCCAGTTTCTGGTTGTGTGAATGAATGTCACCATCAAGAAGAATATCACGATAAAGAATAGCTGAAGCTAATCCACGCTCTGCTGTTGCTTTCTTAGCTAGATTATTCTCCGCTATAGCTTCAGCAAGCATCTCCCTACACTCGTCAATGAGGTAGTGAGCAAGCATACGAAGTTCTAATCCTGAACCATCATAACCAACAAATACCTGATAGCCAGCAGGAACATAATACTGATAGATACCTACCGGCTTATTCTTCTTCTGGTCATAAATAACGTTAGTACCTGTTTTAAGGTAGCAACCGTCAGGAATACTGTTAGTGATAATGAAAGCATTACTATGAGAAACATCGGAACTAATGTCAGACTGGAATAGACTACGACATTCGTGACCAAAGAATCCCCTAGAAGGAATATTAACAACAACACGGTGCTTGAAACGAAAAGTCGGAGTAGCGCAAGGGTTAGCATCCGCTGATAACTTACCATCACTGCGCTCCTTGTCAATCAAACCTTTAATCAATCCCATACGGTGAGAAGCCACCATACGCTTTTTAAGCAGTCCACCTACTCGACCTAAGTCACCGCCTAGACTTTCATCCAGCGTCTCCTCTAAGTCTTTTGGTGCAGTAATCCACTTATCTGAAAGAGCAAGTCTCTTCTTGATTTGATCAAAAGTCGGTGGTCTTGTTTTTGCATTGAAGCCTAATCCATAAAGATAAGCCTTCATATAATTAACAGTACGTAGTTTGAAATGCTTTTGAATAAATTTCTGAACATCAGCATCAACCATTGCGGCAATCTGACGCTCTCTAGCATTCCCTCTGCTGTAGGAGTTAACCCATTCAGCATAAGTCATACGTTGTAAGTCACGACGAAACTCGTGTACGTTCCACGGCTTCTTGACACTATTCCACTCAGGAGGAAGAAAACCTTCATCCATAAGTGCTTCTTTAACACGTTGTACTTTCGAGGGGTCAAAGTCTACATACTCAATTGCAGTAAACGGCCCACCGATTTCCTCTCTTGTCAAACCTACCCTATCAGCATACTGCTTAGGAAATTTTGACAGGTCACCATTCAATTTGAAAGGCTTTCTGTACGAGGTTCCATCGACACGCATTTTGGGTAGGAGAGGGATAAGTTCAATATCAATATTCAGAATATACTCTGTTAAGACATGAACAAACCAACGTGCTTGACGACCATTAAAATTTACTCCATGTTTTGACTGACGACTAATAATATCAGCGACACACATTTCAATTTTAAATGGGTCATAGTTCACATTCTTTTCACTCTCCATGTACCTAAAAGCTCCTTATTGTTTTTCTTTAAAGATACTATCAATCCAATCTAGGATTTGGTCATAACTAGAATTAGACCACATATTCCAGCAAGGAATATTATTACGCTTAGCGAGATTCACGGCAGTAGCTGTTCCACCTTTAACGTTGCCTGATGATGTTTCAGGAGCATAGAATAAGACAAAGCTACTAGGCTCAGGGCTGCCTGAATCTTTCCCAAGAACCTGATTAACATTTCTTGTATGGAGGGCTTGAGCGCCTCTCCCAAGCCTGTCAAAAACAGGATGCAGGCTGTGGGCAATCACCCTTGAGTGAACATCATCTCCTCTGACGTAAACACCTTTCATAGATGACCTACGACCATTGAAGTTGTTCCACGGAATGAAGATTTCTTTTTCACCATTTACAGAGTCACACCCCATCTCAAAAGCAGAGTCAGCGCCTTCGGCACCTCCACTTCTAAGGATGATGTTATGCTTAGCACAGATTTCTCCAATCCGATTCATAAGCTCTGTGATATGCAAAGGGGTTTCCCTACTTCCGATACCTGTGTAATATCTCAATCAAATTACTCCTTAAAATCATCACCAACAAGAGAATACCATTCAGGGGTATATTGAGTGACGACATGATAATCATCACTCAACCAGCTATACTCTTCTTCTGTGTAATCATCCTTGAACACCCAAATGTTATTGGGCCAGAGAAGTATATCCATAATTAATCCTTGAGAGCTAAACTCATTAAGTATTCATCCTCAGCGTTATATAGAAATGCAAACAGAAGTTCTTTTGCTTTATCTTTAGATACGCCAAGAATTTTCATTATAAAAAATAGCTGAGCAGGTCTTGATACGTGATTGATTAAAGCCTCACGAACCACTGCACGAATACTGACTTTCATATTAAACTCCGACAGTTTCACCAACAACAGGGAAAGGTTTTAATGCTGCTACGGTATCACGAAGAGCAGGAACATCTTTGTAGCTAATGAATTTACCGTCTCTTCCTCGGATGATAACATTAGTACGAGCAGTGTTATTTTGGAACAGATTGATTGCTTCAATCCACATGCTTACGTTCTCAAACTCGCTAACGTCATACGCTTTATAAGTATGGAACATAACGAAGTCATTGAACACGTCAGCTACCGCTACAGATGCTACTGAATTTGAAGGGATATTTTTAGACATATGCTAATCCTAATTTAGAGACAAGAAAACCCACTAGATCCCTCTAGCGGGTTGTTTTACATTTCGATATTGTAACCTTTATTAATAAGGTAATCCATAATAGCTTCATCATCTAGGTAGTCTAGGATTTCGCTAGGATTTGGGTGCCTATGGAGAAACTCTTCGTCAATCTTATCATCAGGTAAATAACTGACAAGATGTTCTAACCCTCCCGCAGCTTCAATTAAACTTGATTCGCTGAAGTAGGTAAGAAGATCGTTTCCAAAGAACTCAACAACGGTTGATGATGTTAAGCTCTCCAGCACTTGGTAATCAGGAACTGTTATAGTTACACTCAACTGTTTAAAGCTCCTTTTCTTCCGCCTTTAGCTTTTCCGCTGACAGAGCCAGACTTTCCACCATCTGAGCGATTTGCGGAAGCTGATCTAATACGTAAGTTGTGTGATTCATTACTGCCACCTGACTTGATGGTTTTAATGTGGTCAACATCTTTTCCAGCGATTGCACTCTTACCAGAGCGTTTTTCAACGATCCTACGTGCGCGGTGACGTACTGCATCTCCAGAATTAGATCCTTTTCCAGTTTCCCCTCTGGAGATGGCTGTTTTTCTTTCTTGATCATAATTGCGAATGTATCCTTTACTTGATGGCATCTTAAACTCCTTGTAGATAAGTGTATACGTATACAATACATATTCATTCATCTGAAGGAGTCTAGAGTGCTAATTAGTCTGATTTTAACAAACGAGCACATGCTTCAATCAAACCGCAGATTGCAACAAACACCCAGAAGGTCGGTGAAAATATCATGTCAAAAACTGTGGTAGAAACAACAATAATAAACCAGAAAAGTACATCCAGATGTAAAGCAATTTTACTAATCTTAGACATATTGAACACCATCCATTTTATTTAAAGTATAAATATAAACATCATATTCTGGGCCATCAAAGGCATTCTTTATAAACTCTGAAACACGATTCCAATCACCCCCGGCAAGGCCGCAGCCAATGAGAGGAAAGCCAACCCTAATAGGAGTATCATCGGTAGAGCTTCTATAAACTTCTCGCAAATCACAAGCCATTTCATATAAAGAGTTCTGCAAAGAGGGATAATGAGTTCCATAGTCAGACTTCCTGTTATCAAAATGATATTGACCATAGAGGTTATAAACACGACCACCACACATAGTGGTCGCTACAGTAAAGTTGCCCATCTTGCTTGCATCGCCTACTTCTGTTTTATCGTCAGCAAGCTTAGCTTCAGGAAAGGCATCAAAGATTTGAGGTGCTATTCCACGACGACCCTTGCAGAAGCAGTTCGTCTGATGGGCGATCACATCCAGCTTGCCAGATTGTAGAGCCGTCAACAGATTCCCTTGTACGTACTTCATCTTTCAATCTCCAAAAGTCGTTGTCAAAGTGAGCTTCTTCAATCTTACCCGTTATCAGGTTTCTTACTCGGATCATTTACTCTTTCTTCCCACATATGTTTGAGTCTAGCATAGGCAGCAGCTTCTTGTTGCTTACCACCTTCGATAGCCTCTTTCATTTTATCGTCACACCATTTCACTGTATCAACTCCCATTTTAACCTCCATACTTGCCATCATTGAGTTTTAGACTCCTCTGTCTTAGACTCTAACGATGTCATTCGTTCTGAGAGGTCACTGATAAGAAGAGTCTGATTTAATTGTGCTACTGCCATTTTACCAGATTGCATAGCTAGGTTTCTAAGGTCTTGTTCATGCTTTCGTTTCCAGCGGAAAAGAAGATAAACAGGAATAGCTGACAATACGATATAAACAATAAACGCAACGTAGATAATATTCATTCTACTCTCCTCTTACTCAGTCTCAGAAACCCAACCTAATGCTTTTGAAACAATAGGTAGTTGTTCTACAAATACTTTCTTAGCCAGCTCAGCTACTTCCATATGCTCTTTCTGTGTACCATTAGCAGCACGGAGGTTAATATAATTAATCCAACTACGAACATTACCAGTCATATAAATCGTGGTAGGTGAACACATAGGAAGAATCATTCGAGCACATTCTTTAGCAACACCGAATCTAAGCATCTCTTCATAGAGATCCATAATCTCTTCAAAGAGTATTTCAGCTTCTTTTTGAAAGCCTTCAAATACCGCTTTCTGTTCTTCACCTTCTACAACAAAAGAGTTCTGACGATTTGTAGTGTCTTGTGCTCTGAGTTCTGGAACTTCCAGAGACTCCGAACTGACTTCAGCATACCGCTGACTAAACTCTTGGAAAGTGAAGCTTCGATGACGAAGAATCTGAGCTGAGATAGCTCTCGTTGTCTTAATCTCCAGAGTCATTGTAGCCTGTTCAAATACAGACCAGTGACCATGACGTAGACAATAAGAAAGCAGACCTGCAACATTTGGGTTGTTCTGATTAGCTGGGTTTGATACACGAGCGATGTAACCCATAGTTGCTTCTGCATCAGGGGTAATACTTACTAGTTTTACTTCCGCAGTCATCCATGACTCCTTACTTAAATTGATTCAATATTTCCGATGTTGGTAAAATGCTCTGCCTCAAAGTCGCCTTTAATCTTAGCAGCCTGACCCATTGTTTTAGCTACTTTAACATCCTGCCAACGAACCTCTGTAAACTCAGGATTCCACTGAGTGAGGGTAACTCTAAACTTATCTGGAGAAGAAGCAGGAGGTTCTGCTACACGAAAACGACGAGAGTTATTTACAGCCATTATTCTTCCTCTCCATTGTCTGAAAACATATCATCAGAGAATCCACTCGGAGGCGACCAACCATCTGGAACCTCAATAATGTTTGGAGATCCTTCGTTCATATAATAATCTTCATGTTTATTGCTAATAGACTTTGCCAGTTCAACATTTTTAAACCAGTCCAAATATGCTGAGCCATCCCCAGCATCGCAAATTAAAATAGCTACTTTCATGAATACTCCGCTGATTGAGCTTGACAAACTTTACAGGTTGCATGTTTAACTTTAACAGTAACATACTCTTTATTCTTCCCTCTAGTGGGTGAACCCTTCTTTAACTCTTGCATAGAGTAATATCTTAGATTCACTTGAGGACTACTACAACTAAAGCATTTCATTTTAATGCTCTACATAATAAGTGTTGAAGTATTCTAAAGCCTTATGAGGATCTCTAAAATAGAAGAAATCTTTATCAGTAGCACAATGCGCTGACATAAGATCTGGATTTTTATCTCTCGCTACGTTCCAGATAGCCTGCCCTAACCGTAACTGATTACAAGAACGTCTACGCTCTTCCTCAGCAATACATAGAATAGCGTGAGCTTCTGATAAAGAAAACTTTTTAGGCGTCACAGTAGTCTTCTCTTCTACTGGAGAAGCAGGCGGCATAAGAGCTTTACGACAAAGATTAATAAGCTGTGGAAGATTTTTCATACTTACTCCAGAGAAAAGAAAACCCCGCCGAAGCGAGGTTATTTATTTAGGAAGCTAGCAAGCTACTTAAAGCTAATGCATAGTCTTTCCCGTTAAATCGGACTTTAACATATACAGGTGTTTTACTTGTATCGATTTGATTGGCTGCTACAAACGCTGTATCAAACGCAATCGTATCTCCATAAGCACCAACTCCTGCCTGTCCATTATGTAAACTGAACATAGGGGCAATAGGTGTAAGACCCGGAGCATCTGTCTGTTGATCACCATAAGGGGTGAAGATACAACAAGCTCCTGCATCATAACGAGTGACTCCTGTTGATTTAGCGAACATTGCATATTCACCACACCAAGCAGCTACTTTCACCCAAATCTCTACGATATTACTATAAGGAGCAGTATACTGAGCCTCTAGAATACCATTAAAACCTTCATGATGCATAGAGAGAATAGGAGCTGAACCAGCGCCCCTCTGTACTCGAATTACTGTCTTACCTGCTGTACCATCGCCAGTAGGCTTAGGTGCTGCTCTCAGTCCACTATAACCATTCTTAGATAGGATTTCTAACTCCCATTGCTGACCCACTGTTTGAGACTGCAATCTACAGAGTTTAACCCACACTGAAGAACCGGTGTTATTACGACCACGAACATTACCCTCACTCCAGAGAATACGAACAGGGCAATCAAACCGAGCGCCGTAATGCTCTAATTCAAACTTACCATCTTCATAACCAGATAACCAACCAGTGATAGGTTGACCATCAGGATTAGTAGGATAGCTAGGCCATGCTGCATCAGTAGGAGTGGTTGTAGTGTCTAGTTTATTACCAGTAGGGCCAGACCAACCTTGAATATTCAGTCGAGCTTTCCAAGCAACAGGATTGTAAACACAATCTTCAACACTAACATTCATCAGTCGGAAGTGACCGTTGTTAATGTCGAAAGGAATAGCTCCATGTTCAAACCAAACATTATCAAAGATAGACTGAGCACAACGAGGAGCATAAATAGCAGGAGCCATACAGAACTGGAAGTTCGCATTTGAAAGCTCTAATGCTGTTGAATGATCCCATGAAGCCCATGACTGATTTGACCAGCCCGCTGTAATAAACGGAGCTGCTGTCATATTGCCATATACTTGATCAAGTTTAGTATCCAACGTATCAAGGGTATCGAATACCACACCGCCAGTACGATAAGCACGGAAACAGTGGATTCGAACATATTCACCACCTGAACAAATATTTCTTAGGAATGATTGTTTATTACTTGCTGTATCATTAAAGATACCCAGAGTAGCGCCTACAAGCATATTAGTGCCTGTCGGGTTACTTTCATTCCTACGATTAATTGGAGTAGTCTGTTGACCATCCCAATTGATTCCATGCACTGTCATACGACGAGCTTTTACAAGGAATACAGGTTTATCACTCTTATCTGAGGTGATAGTCGTCAGAGGCATTACACCAAAGATCATCCACGGAGCAAAGATAACAAATTCAGGAACTTCTCCTTTATCTGTAATATCAATAGGGCTTACGTTGAAAGATCCAGTTGGAAATCTAACACCAACACGACCAGCATGAATACTGATTGTCTTAGCGTAATTACTATAAGAGAAATCAATCATCCTACGAACAGCAGGAGCGTCATCAGTTGTTCCATCACCTACAGCTCCAAAGTCTAGAACTGTCAGATGGTCAATGTCTACACATTCACGCTTCCAGTGATAATTACTTCCTACAGAAGCAATGTAACCACCATCGTCAGCTTGTCTAGTCAATTTACCAACAAAGAAACCACCACCCTTACCAACACCTTCATTCCAAGACTTTAGGTATACTCGTTCACCTTCAAATCTCGGTGTCCTATTTCTTAACTTATCAAACGATTCAATACCATTAGAGAATGCATCAATCTGCTGCTGAGCAATTCCAGCTACTGATTCATTAAAACCTTCTGCTAATACTACCTCTGCTGTTTGTGTCAAGCTACTCTCCTTATATTGAGGACAAGAAAACCCCGCATCATGCAGGGTAATTCAGGAAATTATTCATCGTCGTTCATTAAGCATTCAGATAGACAATAGATAGTATCATCTAACTTAGCAGCAATTTCACCTAGAATATATTTATCTCCTATACTCATTACATTAATACCAGAGAGCAGGCAGTCCCGCATTTCTGAAATTAAGGAGAGCAATTGAGGGATAACCATTTCTTCTGAAACGAAACTGCAACAAGGAATGTCGCTTAAGGTCATAGTTCGACCTTTAATCTGAAGGCGACGAGCAATTTTAGAGTAGTGACAAGAAAAATCATCAATAAGTTGATGTATTAAATCACATTTATCATCGCTATACTCAGCGACATGTGCATTAGTTAATACAGTCAGTGCATGTCGAGACAAATCATTAAGAACGTCTGTCTCTGAATTATATCCACTGATAAGATTTTGCATTGCATCAAGGCGACCCATTGAAGTTTCAATCATTATACATCTCCATCTACGTTTTCGGAATGAGCTACGTTTCTCTGAATATTATCCAACACCTGCTGTGTGATCACAATACAGTTAGTTGGTAAAACATCCTTAGACTTACCCTTCTCAGGGTCATAGACTTTAACACGCTTAGCTGTGCTTCCTACTACTTGGAGAACCTTCAACAGATAACCTTGATTGCCGATAGACCAAGCCACAATATCTCGGTTCTTGATATAACGACCTAGCATATCTCGGTGATAATACTTTTGCATAACCCTTGATTGGGCTACGACTTCTTCAGGAGGAGCAACTTGTCTGAGATCAATCATCATTATGCTCCTTGATAATTACTAAGCCACGACCTTAGCTGAGATTCAGACATTGGGCCGCTATGCTTATAGTCATTATTAAGGAACAGGGTAGGAACGGAACGAACACCCAGCTCAGCCGCTTTAGCAGCACCTTCTTCCGTGCGAGCATTTACTTCCTTAAATTCAATCTCAGGGAAATCTTCCAGAACTTTTTCAATGACAGGAGCCATATCCTTACAAGGCTGGCAGCTATCAGTATATAATTTAGTCAATACCATTTTGAATATCCTTATTCATGTGTACATAGATACTATTATATACATTATAAAGGGCAGGACAAAAGTCCCACCCTTTTTTCCATTATCGAGCTTCTTTGTATACCACTGTGTTGAAGACGCCCATAGGGGTGACAATAGACTCCCCTAAAATTTTAATTCGATAGCTTTTGATTTTTACTTTAGTGGTGGAGCTAGCTGTTAGCTTTTTCCACAACTGAATACCATCACGCATTTCAGCTCTGGTAGCATAATACTGCTCACAAATCACCTTAAAGTCCTCACCGGGATTTTGTGTGTAAATACGAGCAACCCAATCACCCTTTCTATCTTTTACAATCATTAAATCTTGCACCCCGCACAGTCATCATCGTCTAGGACAAAATCATCCAGAACGATTTCTGAGTTAAATTGAGTGGTGATAGCCTCTTGTAAGAGTGGAAGAGTATCTTCTTTTACAAAAAGATTTACTCCAGTTTCCCCTTCATCGATTTGGATGAAATAGCGACCATCTTCTTTTGACACTTTTACTTGAGACATTATACCTTCCTTAAATTTTCTAACCAAGCTACTGCATCATCACAACTATCAAACCTTTTAGAATAAACTTTAGATCCGATTTTTAGTTGAGCTTTCCACTTAGTTCTTGATACATCAAATGAAACACCTTTTATGCCAGATTTGCTATTTTTATTAGCACCTCTGTTTAGGCCGTTTCTTGTTTTATCTGAGCTTCTCAGGTTATCTATTTTATTATTCAAAGGATTCCTGTCTTTATGGTCAATAAGTTCAGGAAGAACTCCGTGATGCCAAAAATAAATAATCCTATGAAGAAGGTAAATTCTGTTATTTATAGTTACTCTATAATAACCATCCCTATTTAAACACCCAGCTATGTCGCCCACTTTTACATTATTAGAAGGAGAAATTTTCCAGATCAAATACCCATCTTGATGGTAATCAAACCTTCTTTTAATTTCTGGTAAATCAAACACCATTACTTGCTCTTACACTCGCACTGTTGTTGTAGTTACCTTTCACAGCATATGAGTGGTCTCCAGCAGGTGAGTGTTCAGAAAATACCATTTGACCAACACGCATCCCCTTCTTAATCCTCAAGCTATGATGCTGGGTTATATTATAAAATTCAAAAGTTAGTTTACTTTTAGTGAAGCCTGCATCCACCCAACCGGCAAATGCGTGATTCATACCACAACGAGCCATAGAGCTACGGAGAATAAACTGTCCACTGATATTATCAGGGAGGTTAAACTCTTCAACACTATGAGCCAAGAAGAACTCACCGGGCTTCACCACATAACCTTCATCTGGAATAACAACTTCTTTCCAGTTAAGATTCTCTTTCTTATCAATATCAACAACACCACTCGCAGCAACTTCTACCAGAATGGTGTCGCCAATACGAATATCAATAGATGCTGCATTAACAAACTCATGCTTAGCATCCAGAAAACCTTGATCGATTACATCATGTAATTCTTTAGAACCTAATAAACTCATTATAAACATCCTTGTTTTAAATTATTAAAGCGTTTCATTCAAACTTGTGACACTCAAAGTATCACGGAAAGATGATGCAACAGGCCCGGAGAATCTACGAGAGATCTCTCTCCGTGATAGCACACTTCTTCTTACGGGATTAGAAGATCTGTAAATCATTTCTGGAGATCTTTGGTCACTAGGAGGAATATACACACTCCTTGCATCCTCACCAAAAGCTAAATAATTTAAAGCATCTCCTGATGATACATGGATTAAATTACCATTAGGACGTTTTTTACGTATATAGGCAACATCCTTATAACTTGTAAATGGATACAGATTACTTTCAGACATCTTATACGCAGCTAAGAATGTATTAGCAATAACAAGATTCTCCTGAGTGACAGCTATTGAGCTGAACAACGGCATAGAATTAACTAAAGAGAATACATCACCAGAGGTATTAAGATGACTACTAGGAATCATTACTTGGATCTTTGTATCTCTCCAATTAAAAGAGATAATATCCAAGAATCGATTTTCGTTTCCATATTCACTACTAGCTTCGTTGAGAAGAGATTCGTAGTCAATGTTTTGATCTTCCAACCAAACAATTAAATCCTCTTTCAGATTATTTAAAACCCTTGTAGAAGAGGCTCTCTGATAGTTTAGGTTTGCAAAAAAGAAGATATCGATATCATTGGGGTTAGTTCCTGAAAAGAACACATCTCTGGGAGCACCTCCCATGATAGCAGGGGATAACCCTTCCCCTAAAGGACAAATACCTTCAGACCTCAAAAGTCTTAAGAAATCAATCCCCGTATTAAGCCGTTGATTTGGAGCAATAGAAGCTAGAGCGGTTCCAAGAGAACATACTTGCATTGGATTATCCTAATAATCAATTTAACGTATTAGTGATAGTCGGCGGGTCTGCAACATCATAACCAGCCGCCCTACACAGTGTTTTGTACAGCAGAACAGTTACGTGAACATCCTGCTCACAATATTCAAACATCTCCTCACTGAAGACGTCCCAAGCGTTTTCTACTTCATCACCATAAGCACCTTTTGCATCACCTAACCTGATACCCCAAGATTTTAAGGAGTGTCCCGGAGGAGATTCAAAGTTACGGTCTGGTTGAAGAAAACGACTCAGGCAGAGAGTATCTACTACATTGAAAGAGCAGCCCTTAAGCTGCCCATAAACTTTAGCAAGAGCTGGTAAGTCGTAGTCAATGATGTTATGCCCTACGAGAATATCAGCATCTTTCAGTTTCTCAATAGCAAATTCAATCTCATGGGGGCGATACCCCCACTTCTCTCCTGTGAGAATGTCCTCGATAAAGACACACCAAACGGTTGTAATATCATCATACAGACCGTTGGATTCAATATCGAACGCATAGATCTTTTTATTACCACGGAGACTTGTCATTCTCTTTCGCACCTTCTTCCATTGCGATTACATCTTCCATGCAAGCAAAAGGATTACCTTCATCCACTTCTTCCTCAGTACGCTCTAAGAGACGCCCTGTGGCTGGTTCGTACTTGGTATAACAGATACCTGTCTGACCATAGTTACGTTCCTTGAGAAGTCGAATCAAGGACAAGTTCTTTCCATTACCATCTGCCTGTTTGTTACGCTCAAAGCCGATGATGCACTGGCACCAACGCATAAGTGAACGAGAACCAGTGAACTGCACCTCTTTAACCTGACCGCCCTCTTCATGAGGATTGCCTGATGTTGGTGAGTTCAAGTGAGACAGAACAAAAGCAGTGAAGTTCAGTTCCTGACACATACCAGCAAGCTCAGATGCAATCTTACTAATCTCAGTATTGATCTCTGAAGGAGTAAGATGTGAGACAAGGGCTGTGATGTTATCAAGAATAATAAACTTACAATCATTCTCAACAACCCAAAAACGAATACACTGCTTAATATCACTCCAGTCATTCTGACCAAAGTTGTCGTACAGGAAGAACTTATCAGCGAACTTCAAAGCTTCGTTGTACAGAACATCTTGGTCATACTCGATATCTGGACGATGGAATGGAATACTTGCTGCTTTACCAGCGATATTCTTAACGGACATGCCGACTTTTTCTTCTAAGAAGAATCCACCGCCATTAAATCCGTGCTTGAGGCAAAGCCACGCTACTAGTTCATGAGCAATCAGAGTCTTACCAGACCCTACACCGCCACCAATAGCGACCATCTCACCCCAACGAATACCAAAGGTCATGTTGTTCAGAGTCTCCCACGGATATGGAATACCCCACTCAGGTTTCTTTAGAGCATCCTCTAAGCAATCAAACACCGTAACAGAACCTGCTGGAGATTCACGTTTCGCTGAATACTTGAGAATGTTAAAGAGTTCCTGACCACGACCTGCCAGAAGCATATCATTGGCATCCTTCATCTCTTTCTCATTACCTTTGTAAGTAAAGATACCTTTCGGAATCCTTGCAAACTTGGCATTCGGATAAAGAGCACGACCTTTAATCAGAGCTTCCTCTCCAGCAGAATCATTATCCATACAGATAACAATTTCATCAAAGCCGTTAAGAAACTCACGATTGCGAGACATGACTGAAGAGATGCTTCCTGCACCGTTTGGAAGTGCAACACAAGCTGGTTTGATGTTAGTGGCTGTCGTGAACTGAGTCAGGACATGGAAACCAGACATACAACTCAAAGCATCCTCAAAGATGAAAAGCTTCTTGTTATAAACATCGCCACGCTGTGCTTGAGAGAGTCCAAAGAAATCAGACTCTTTGACATTACCTACGAAGTAAAAATATTTACGTTCAATACCTTTAACTTCATACCCCTGAATATCCCCTTCCTTCTCACGAGGAAAGAAATAACTTACAGGGGTCTGACCATCTTCACAACTAAGACCAATACGAACACCGAAGCGTTCAGCAACAGATTTAGGAATCAATCTGTCAGTGAGGTCTTTCTGAGGAAGTTCCAGAACTTCATCCAAAAGCTCTTTAAGCTCTTCTGGAGTTAGCTCCTTCTTCTCTTTGACTTCAGGCATATTACCCTTATCAAATACCTCATAGTGACCACAACGACCACATTTGCCCCACCGCTCATCTGTCTGAGTGTTGTGAAAAAGGATTAGGTGATTGCCTGACTTGTCACGTCCATGAGAGCGACATTCTGGACAAGCTGTATCACCTACGATTACTTTATCTGTTTTCACGCTCTTCTCTCCTTGAGTTCCATGAGCATAATTACTTTATCCTATTAATTCGCCAATACGCCTAAGACAAGTATCAGCGGCGGCTTCATAGGCTTTAATGCTCTTCTCCGCATATTCGATTGTGTTTCTTGAACCGGTCAGCTTTTGCTCTGACCAGTATTTTTCGAATGTACGGATTTTCCATTTGAAGAAGCATAGTTTTTGTTGAAGCTGCCTTACTTCTTCAACTTTGGAGCACATAGGTTATCCTTTCTCAACAACCTTTAATTCAAGATTTTTGGTCACTAAATCTATCTGTTCGAGTTGTGCGATAGCAGAATCTAAAGCCCTTAAAGCTTGAGAAACCCCGTAGTTACCAGATAGATAAGCTTGTCGTCTTTCTTCTTTAATTCTGTTTAAAGTTTCCAGATTAACTAAGCCCATTATTTATCCCCTTTGCAATATTCAACCCAATCACCAGATTCAACACGATCAGATTGCTCTTCATCAATGTGATAAATCCAAGCCATAACATCGCGACCATCATCCAGTTTAACTGGAATCTGAGTACGATTATAGAAGTTTGGATAACCCTCAAGAGCATCATACGGGCCAGTCAGTCCTGCTTCATCTGTGGCGAATACTTCCACTACAACAGGTTTACCTGACTCTGAATGTGCCAGAGAAACTGATGGGAAGTAGCAACCTGCATAACGAAACAGATCGTGGTTATCTACAGTAGCACCCTTACCAACCAGAGCAGCTCCAGCTCGATTGTTAACGTGAAAGTTCTGCATCCCTGAACGAAGTGATCCATATACAGCTACCAGTTGAACATCTGACATTATTTAACTACCTTACGAGTGTTGAGTGAATTTAACAGATTTGAAGAAAAGTTATGTGATAAGCGGTCAAACATGCCATCACTTTTTGGCCCGGCTTCAACTTCTTTCTGAAGCCTTTCTCGGAGCTTACGACCATTTTCTTCTTGAAACTTCTTGTGTTCAGGACTTCCGATTTTCATAAATATCCTATAAAAGCTTGACGCTTTAGGTATCTCCAGAAGATTAGATAATAATCAATTTTATCTTCCAACTCCTCTTCAGAGAAGACTCCAATAAAATGCCAATCATCATCCTTATCCATCCTTCCATGAATACTGTATTTCAACATAAGTATTCTCCAACATAATCAACACAAGGCACTCAAAAGAATGCCTTGTAGTAATTAATTACTTTTGCCTTACTTGGCTGTATTATTCATTTACGATGTTATCCTTCAGTGCCACAATAAAATTATCAGGGATAAAAGCAATAATACTTGTACTGTCGGCAAACTCAAAATGATCTCCATTACGAATAAAGCTGTTAGCAACAATGTCTAACATAAGACCATTTTCAGGATTCAGTGCAGTAAATACTTTCTTAGCAGTTACAATAGCCATAAGAACTCCATAAGCCCGAACACCGCCGGGCTGTTGTTTCAGTTATTAGTGAGGGATTTTAGTTACAGCTTCATCTTCTTGCCACTGAGTCAGCATACGACGAGCACTTTCTTCATCACCACGATTCATGAAGGTAACGAAAGCTGAATACTCGCTGCTAACTCGACGCTGATTGGTGATTCCATACTCTTCACAAAGCCCTTTAAGAACTTTGCGAGAGTGGACAATCATAGGCTCTTTTTCTTCCATAAAACCGCGATCTAAAATGTCTTCCATTGACATACTAATACCCTTAATAAGTTGTTTAAAAAGTTATACAGAAACAGCTACAGTTTCGTTACCAGACACTACAGAGGTGATGGCACGAAGGCCACGAACTTGACTCAGACGAATCGGAGAGTTCCAACCGTGTCGATATACAAGACCACTAGAAACCCACACAATTACATTCATTGCAGTTGAACGATCGTCCATTCGCTGAATATTTGCAAGATAATAGCCATCTGGAACATTGCGAGTTTCTGCTTCAGGGAGAGTACCTTCAGCAGTCATTTGTACTTGAGGAGCTGACATGGCTGCCGGACGATCAGTGCCAAAAGCTCCCGCATTAAAGAAGGCTGCGGCTTCTGGGTCATAACTACCAGCAAGATCATCTTCTTCAGCAGCAATTTCTTCTGGAGTAAAAGCATCTTCTTCCTGTACCTCTGGTTCCAGTTGGAACGCTGGAGTGATAACCATTTGAGGCGCACCCCGGAAGCGAATGTTATGAATTTTCGCAGTTAGAGCATTGACAAAAGCTGTCATAGTAGTTTCTGCCTGAAGACCCGGAGCAGTATTAACCTCCAGAACCCAAGCTTCATCACCAAGACTGATGATATCAACAGCACCGAAGTCAAGACCCATACAAGCAACAGCATTCACTGCATTACGCAGAACTGCCTGAGATGGGTTGATGTTTTCAGTTGCATAAATCCAACCAGTTTGATGGTTACGTACATCATCACGATAGTTAGGATCTTCAGCATAACCGTTACGACGACGTTTAACCTGAACATGAGTGATTACACCATCGAAAACATGAACACGCCATTCACGACGACGACCAGTAATACCCTTGGTGTACAGAGGTGCTTCCGGCATAGCATCAATGTTATTAGCATTGACAACAACAATACCTTCACCAGAGTGACCATTCAAAGTTGTACGAGCATATACAACTGAACCAGATGCCGCCCAAATACGAGCTTCTTCTGAGTTTACAGTGAATGGGACAGTTGACACGTTGTTATTACGCATCGTATTCAAGGCATTCAGCTTGTTAGCTGCATTTCTCAGAGCACCCTGACTGTTTAAGACAAAGGCATTACCGAAACGTTCTTCAGGGGCTGAACGATTGCCATAGTTGATGATGATATCACCAGCACGACCACGAAAAGTGCTGCTATTATCACTACGAAGTTTACGAACAGAAGTAGTGTTGTCACCTTCAAACTGAGCAATAAGAGCATCACGCAGTGCAGTACAAGAGTCAGATGGGCCATAAGGAAGGATAGCAATACGAGTCATTTTAATAACCTTTTGATTTGATCGAGTTCAATTAAGCAGTATTGGATTTGTTCTGCTAGGAATATGTAATCTTCTAATGATTGAAAATAAACTTCATCAGAGGGTGCTTCGATATCGAAAGCATAAACATAGGCACGAGACTGCTCCGCCACAAGAGCGGAGAGTCGACCCATGATGAAAGCTAGTGAAAACTCAACTTGACTTACCTGGGACATGGATATTGTGCCTCTGTACAAACTCAGCAAGAACCATGTTAATCACGGTAGGGTATGGCAGCTCAACAGGCTTACCCATTTTTGCTGATAGTCCATCAACGAGATACTTCTGAATAGCTCGGAGATTGTCGCATCCTTTCTCTGACATAGGGATTTTACGTACAACCGCTACATCATCCAGTAAAATTTTCTTCACTTCCATTTTATTCACCTTTACAATCTTTGCAGACCACTTTACCATTTTCAGTAAATGAACACTTCTCAACATCTATCCACGGAACAGTGCTCCGACAATGGACGCAAGAACCGATTTGAAGCCAGAGGGCTTTTGAGACTTTGTAGCTTGTTCCATCAGACTTTTTGATGAACTTTGCTGTGGGAAAGCTTCCAGCTTGAGTGCTGGTTTCCTCCTTAGCTACAGCTTTGTGACTACCATCTTTCTTATAGAAATAAGCAAACACATTGCTTCCGCGAAGTGTAATATTCGCATCTGCTAAGTTTTTGAACTCCACACTATCACTACCACGTTCACGAATCATGTGTTCAAACTCACGACGATTAAACACACGAGACGTCATTTTAACATTACCTGAACTATCCGAAACTTTGAAAGAAGCGGTGACGTAATCATTCCCCTGAACAGCGCCACGACGACGTTCTTCAGAGCCGCAAGCTGAGCAAGTGTCAGTTTCGTTCTTCGCTGATGCAGTGGTGTCGAGGAATTTCATATCCTTTTCACTACCACATGAACCACAGTAGAAAGTATTATTAGACTGTTCACGAACATCAGCCTCTTCTTTCTCTGTACGAGCTAAACATTCTGGATGCCAGAAAGCTTGGTATGCATATGCTGCATCCTTCGCCTTACTCCACGGGATTGTTTTGTTACAACCCATGCAGACACCGTGGTCATGCTTCATCCAAAAGTCGCGAGTAATCTCTGTACCTCCAATGGTACGAAAGGAGTCCGGAGAATCCGTATCACCCCCTTCATGCTCAAAAGGTACATCATCAGCGAGTTCAGTTAACTCTTCGTCAATCGTATCCCTTGTTTTTTTTGCTTCTGGACTAAGCAAAGAAATACCAGTCACAATCAGACGAGGAATAGGGCGGTTGCTATGGGCAGAGGCAGCAGGTTTCAGCTCAATGATAGACTGAACAGTGCCAGTAAAGACGAAGTTCAAATCTCTCTGAGACTCGTCATACAATTCTTTCTTAACACCGAACACATCAACTTCAAGGTACTCAGTGTCATTATCCATGAAGTAGCCCATCATCTTACCTACATTACTGTTGTTGCTGTAGGGGAAGAAAGATGTTGGAATAAAGTCAACACGATGATCAACACGAACTTTAAGGCCATTACGAATAGCAATAGCATTATAGCCTGCGTTTGCGGTTGCCTTTCTTTCTTCCTGACTTACCGCTGGATAGTAGCTTCTCTTGTTTCCATAGCTGTTTTGCCAACCGCTTCCCAGCGCTCCATAACGACTGGCGTACGTAAAAGTTGGGAGAGTGTGTTTGACCTGAGATTTAAGTTCAAACTTCTTACCGACACCACTAACGTCGAAGATGTATTCAACACCTACTTCGCATTCGAAGTGTTCAATTTTACGTTTGCCTACAGATTTGCTGCGATTCAGAATCCACATCAGCATCTCTTCTTCAGAAGCACCAAACCAATCAGCGCCTGCTTTGGCAAGATGGAATGGACGCTCACTGTTACGAATGATATGCACTGTTTCATCATTGGCATCGTGCCAAATAAGAGTAAAGGCACCATCCAGTTTCTGAATGGTCGCTTCCGCTCCAATCTTATCAATCGAGTAACAGATGTTTTCACTGTCCACAACAAACTTCTCGTGCTCTGGTAAGTGAGAAGTGTCATACAGAGTACCGTTATGAACCAGCGTTATTTTACCGTGCTGGAACGGGTGGGCACCTTTAGGATCATCTGAGTTACCCCGTGTTGCATGGCGGTTATGCCCAACGATGAAAGAAGGAAATACGTTAGCTGTTGTTTTACCAGTCAGCACTTCTTTATAAGCTTTCGTGTTAAGGAAAGTATAAGAAGGCACGGCATCTTTAGCCATTACGATACCTTCAGTACCACGCTTTGCATAAACACCAGTTGCATGAATACCACGAAATACATCAGCATACAGAAGATTACTAAAAATATCTGCTTCTGTAGCGAATAAGTTACCACCTGCCAATACGATTCCACACATCTTATAATCCTCTATTTTTAAAGATTTTCAATAAAACGACTTAATTCATTAGTCCAGTTCGACAGGATAATCTCATTGATCTCACTGTCAGTGTCGGCACGACTTTGCGCAATAACTTTCCACTCTTCGATCAACCGGCTAATCATTCCGAGATTACAACTATCTACAGAACGAGGTGAACCTGTCGAAAAGATCTCTCTAAAAATGTTAGCGTACAACTCATTCTTAGATACACAGTGCCCTGCATAGTGTGTCCAGTTATTCAATACAGAACGAACATCTTCCACTACGTAGTTATCAATAGCTTCAGCATTCAGAACATTAAGAGTAACACGAGAAACAACAGTAGTCTCTCTTGCACGAACATTAAGAACATCATTCGCCAGAATATACCCATCATCCAGATCTCTCTGGTCAAGCATATAATCAAGCGGCAGATATTCCATCATTGCAGAGAAACCTAAATCACGTAACATATCAATAAAAGCTTGATGTGTCAGATGACTGTTTTCTACAGCCAGTTTTTTCAGAGTTAAGAAACGGTTAACCAGATTCAACAGGTTAGTACGCTTCCACTTAGGCTCAGAAATTCTGAATTCAACACTACCGAACTGCATCAAAGGGAGCAGATTCAGTGAAGTGTATTTATCCCAGCAACTAACCAGACGATGAAAGAAGTTTTCACCAGAATGATTGAACGCTATAGAAGCGTTTAAAAGCTGAGCCTGAACAACAGCAAACGCCGGACAGAAGTTACTACGATAACGATGGAAACCAGAGCATTTAAACAGGAGCTTTTCATAAAAAGCCCATGCAAGAATGACTTTCTTCAGCGTGTTATCATCACAATCACGAACATCTAAGTGAACGTGAGTGGAACAGCGCCAAGTGCCTTGAGCACCGCTACGAGTTACTGATTCGCTGAGGTTTTCAATCGCTTCATACAACTGAACGCCAGAGTAAGGATTAGCACAAACCAGCTCACAACCATTACGAAGTGAGCCATCTTCAGTGCAGTTCCAGAGGGGTACATCAATGTGACTTACACCCTCAACCTCTAACTCAATACCAACGCCGGCATTGAATGCGATTTTTGGATGCGGGCTGCTAAGCCGTGGGGGACGATGATTAAATACAGACTGTACAGTGGTCATAGAGCCTCTACAGGAGTTACAGGTAAATCACGATACTGCTCACACGCGGTAAGCATAGGAAGCAGGTAAGAGAACCGAGAGATAATATTAACACCAGTTTCTGTAATTACCCCAACTTTCGCACCTTTATAATAGATGTGATTGTCAGACGGAGCTACAAACATATAGCGATTAATCATACCTTCAAATTCAGGATTAAACAGGTTGTAGATAATCGAAGCATTTTCATTGCTACGACCCAAACTTGTACCAACAACCTTATTGCTTACCATGCCTTTCATGCGCTGACGAACTGGACGGATAACCGCCCAACGAACATCATGACCGTTTGAGATGTAACCTACGTCTGGAGATTCCAGAACAAGACTTTCATCAAGAACAGAGATAGAAAAACGAGAACCAGACACGCGACCACGACTATTCTTAGTGTAGCGATAACCGTGTATTTCAAGACGCGCTCTGTGTTCTTCCGAGTAATCATCTCTGTCATAATCACTACTGTCAATAACCTGCTCAACATAGATAGGGAGAAGAAGATTACCCTCTTTCACCCCTACCCAAGATTGCTGGTAATAGTGATTATAGTCACGAAGCAAGCTCATATAGCCCCCTTAAATAATACCCAAACGAGATAAGAAAGATTCTGCTGTACGCTTATCATTAGTGTTAATGATGGTCTGTAAACGCTGTACAGGCAGCAGGGAGTTGAGCTGAAGCAGCTTATCTGTTCCCAAGAACTGAACAACTTTCTCTGTCTGGTCGTAAATGACACGACGCAGATTCTTATCTGTTACCCAGAAATTACTAAGAGAACGATATTCGATACCGTAATCTTTGAAACGAATTGCACCTGCTTTGCCGTAAAGCTCTTTACGACGTTCATCACCATCCATAAACATCGCTGGAAGTGAGTGGAAATAGTCACACAGAACGCCAGCAGTTAACTGGTTTTGTTTGGTGACTGGAATTGTTTCAGCATAACCGATGTGGATGTGACCACCGGCAGTACGAAGGCCGGGATCTGCTGCTGAAGGAGAAGCGTTCTGACGACCAGTAAAAGCATTATAGTCTGGAGTACATCCAAACTCAAAAGCACTCTTATGGAAGCTTTTCATCTCTTCTTCAGAGAAAATGTGACTACTAACACCGTTAGCAATCTCAAGGCCATGCTTAGCCAGAAGCGCCTGAGTAAGATCCAGACCTTCCTGCACAGTTGCATCGAACTGCTCAAAACCCTTACAAGGGTTAATATCGAATTCAGCAAGAACATTATCTTCTTGCAGACGAACGTTCTGACTAAGATGCAACTTCTCAGACTTACTACAGCCCAGCAGACCTGCTACTGAGGAGATTTTGCCTTGACGACGGGTGAACAGCTCTGGATCGGTTCCGATAGTGAAACTCATGAGTACATATCCTTAAGTTCTTCAAACATAGATACGAAGGTAGTAATATCATTACCACGTTGTGAATGACGAGAGATAAACTGTCCTACAGTTAAGCGACCTAACTTACCAGAAGCCTGAGCTTTAGATGAGGTCAGGAACAGCCGGAGCCAATCAGACATTGATCGCCACACATCTACTTGCTGAGGTGTGTAGCCCATCTGGCGCATCATGCTCCGTGCAGTGGTACGGTGATCATCTCTCAGATAACCGTTGTCATTAGGGGTGCCCGGAGTAAACAGTGGATGTTGAAAGAAAGCCCCTTCACACTCTTCTTTACTACCAAACGCCAGAAGATATAAGCCATAAGCATCATCTTCTTCTAACAAACGACAAAGACCACTCTCGCCATTACGCGGGTCGGTGTAGTTGAAACCAAAAGCCCCAACAGACCCGCCAATCACTGAGGCAAGAAAGCTGTATCGGCACGAATCAAGATAGGTAGTTCCTTCAGGGAAAGAACCGCCATCTGCCAAAAACTCATACTGACGCTGGCTAAAGTTTCTTGCCGCCATGAAACCAGTGATAATTAAATCAGCAGGTTTATCTCGGATATCAGCAGCCATTCCACTCAGTGTTGTCACTCGATACACATCTTTCCAGAAACCAAAGCTGCTAATAAATTCACGACATTCCTTTGCCTGTTTATACCCGTTAGATGTTTCTGGGTGCCACTCCATGACTTCCAGTGTGCTTCTAGCTTCATCAGAAAGTCGATTATACTCACCGAAGCACGCTCTACGGGATTGCTCCACTACTCTCCCATTTCGTAGAGGGACAGAGGGAGCGGACAGAAAGGATGTTGACATTTTTTATTCACCCATAAGGAGTTTATACATAACATCTTCCCACTCTGAGGAAGGGATTTTTGTTTCGTCGCTTTCCGATAGGGCATTGATAATTTCACCAATTTCCCAATATCGATAGTTACTAGATCGGAATACAGACTCACCTAGCACTTCAATCCCGAATAGCTTATTAATCGGAGTAGCTTCTTCACCTTCCCCAATCAGGGAGACGGCAGAGGTGCTGCTTTGCTCTAGCATGAACAGTGGGTTAAACATTGAGTTGGAAACAGTAGCGCAGAACTCTTCTGATTCGAAGTACCAGCCACCTTTTCTTTCATCGATATCTTCATCCCTTTCATGCGGACAGTTGTCAGAATAGCAAGATTGCTCCCACTCGACAGCAAGAGGTTCTTTGTACTTAGAACCTAACCCTTTAACCAGTAAAGAATCAGGTAAAATACAGTTATCCCCTGTGTTGCCAGTGTAGTACATCTTAGTCTGACCAACAGCATTGGTTTCAATCGAGACTAATCGACTCATGAGGAAGGCAATCATAGGATTACGTCCCTTCTTATGAATCTGATCCATAATGAAGTTAGTCTTAGACTTCACATCATTATCCCAAAGCTCTCTATCTACCATGAGATAAAACAAAGCCCTGTCAGCAGGAACATCAGCTCGAACACCCATGAAGCCACGATGATCCCAAACCATTGCGGAACTTCTTCCAGCATCAATCCAAGATTCAAGAGCTTCTAAGAACTCCTTACGAGTGTAAGGTATTCCAGATGCTTGGCTCCACAGAGCTACATTATCCACTGGTGTTGCTGGTTCTTCACCATAGGAGATCTTTGAGCTACCCCAATGCTGCTTAGCAATAGGGTTTTTGGGATTATTATCTTTACCCAAACCTACAGTCGGAAGAACAGCGCCACTATTCCAGATATAACGAAGATCATCTAACTCGATTCTATCTTCTTCTGAAAAAACCGTAGACCCATAGTTTTGTAGGCAGTAGAACCCAAAAGGCTGTTGTGGTGAAGCGGAATGATACGGATAACTGACCATGTTTTGCCAGCCATCAACGAATGCATAATTCTCACTCCACCACTCACCTTCATGAAGGAAACCATAACAAGGGGTCTGATACGTTTGCAACAAACCCCCGACGCTTTCAAGAGTCACCGGGAACATAAATACCCTTACTTATCGGATTGAAGGTCAATCAACTTCAACATTGAAGCGTAGCTGAATTCTACTTCACGACAAACATTCAAATTAGATTTGAAGCTTTCAATTTCAGCACGAATCTGAGACTCTTTGTAAGCAGCCTCAGCTTTCATGTTAAGCAGGTCTTTAAAAGCGCCTTTCGGCATATTACCCAACTTAGCACGACGACGAATTGTTGCTTTGATGTTTTTTTGACGACTGATCGTTTCATTCAGCTTTTTACGAGCTGCCTGAATGGCTTTGAAGAAATACTGAGCCTGCTCTTGTGCTGAAACAACATTACGCTCAGCGATTTCAGTAAGAAGAGACAGATTTGCTACAGTACCGACAATTGGACGAAGTTTAGCCACGACAGATCCTTATTTGGCAGGGGTTTTACTTACCAGTGTATCAATATCACTCTGGTCATTACGAGTAAAAGCAAATACTTGGAAAGGCTTAGTGCCTGCTTTTCGTGTAATACTGAAGGGGAATGTTTTTTCCTCCCCAAGATTACGAACAACAACAGTACAACGAGTTTTATGGACTACGATTTTGGGTAATCCCTTATACCCTCGATAGACCATGCCGACTTCCATGTCACGCAGAGAAATTAAACGAATTTTAGCTAACAACTTTACGTGAATTTTAAGCATTTGCTATTACCTTTTATTTGCGTTTTTTCAGAGAACGATATTTTGAAGATGCCTTGCTTTTAGCAAAGCGGTATTGAGTATAGGCTTTACGCTTATACTGAGAAACTTTTTGCTGATTATCAGGCTTAGATATAGCTTTACCAGCTAAATATCCGCCTACAGCCCCAGCACTGGCAGCAAGAACGTGAGACCCCACACCATTCCCGCCATCATAGTTAGCATCGCTAGTGCTATGACGATTAGAACTATCGAGATACACTTCACGATCTTCATTATATGAAGCTTCCTGTTGGGCTTGCAGATTTCGGCGATTTTCTTCTTTAGAAATACGCGCTAACTCAATACGTTCTTGAGATTTAATCTCTGCCAGCCGGATTTGCTGTTCAGCAGTGAATTTAGTGCGAGACACATCACTATCATCGCACCCTGATAAGAGAAAAGCCCCTAAAATGAGGCTTGGAATCAGAAAACGCTGCTTATGCATTGTTTGTACCGAAAAGGGTGTTGAAGAAGGACAGAGACTGGTTAATAGCTGCTTCTTCTTTCTCAACTGCTGACATTTTTTCAGTCAGTTCAGCTTTTTCAGCACGGTTGATCTCTTGAGCTGCTTCCAGCTCGTTTTTCGCTTCGGTGAACAGTTTCATAGCTGAAGCGTGGGTTGGTTTTGGCTTAAACATGATATTTCCTTCTATTATTGAGTTTAGTGTAGTAATTCAGTAAAAACCCCTCCGAAAAGGGGCTAAAACTCAATTACCAGCTTTTTTAATGAAAACTGGCCCTTGATAGTTAATTTCGCCAGAAATCTCATAAACTGAGTTACGGGTGACTAAATACTGCTTTCCGTCCTCAGTTACGATATCTTCGATGGGAGAAGTGCGAATTTGCGTCCCATCAGGAAAAGGACGATCTCCGACTGAAGAAGTATCATCTTTGATGTTTCCCCACCCTAACCAGATTGCAGTGCCTGTTTCTGCTTCAATAGCAGTTCCAGTACAAATAACCACTGGATTAGTCAAAACTGCTGTAGATTTCATTGTTTCACCCATTTAAACTTAGAACGGACATGACGATTCATTAAGTCGTCAAACTTACCTTTAGCCCGTAAAGAGGCAATAAGAGCGCTAATTTGCCACTCTGTCTTATCCATCTTACGTGCTATCTCTTTGTGGCTCACACCTTCTAAATGAAGGCCAACCACTAAATAATCATCACCTTCATCCCAATTGTTCTTATGGGGATTAGATTTAAAACCATACCGACCTGCTAAGGAATACGTATGTTTTACTGTTAAACCGTATTTAGCAGCGGTTGCTTTCGGGCCATCTGTTTCATAGGACTTACCAAAAGCTTCAATAGCTTCAGGAGTCCATTTTTTACCTCTAAACATATTACCTCCTGAGAATGTTTAAAAGAGGGAAGTCAGAATAACTGACACCCTCGAAGTTAAAAACTCTCTTATTCTTCGTCAGAATCTTCGTCATCTTTATCGTTCGTGAACTCTAACTGATAACCTAACAGCTCAAGAATCCAACCAATAAAGAATCCTACGACATGCCAAGCTGCATAACCTGTTGCAAAAGTTAGCATTGACATAAACAGAAAGTGGAACATATTGAACCTCCTTGTTAGAGTCCAATATGTGATGCTGTTTAATCGTTCTCTTTCTTAGGGAGAACCAAAGAAACAAGTACGCCAGCCAACAGCAAACCGAGCACCACATAAAGACTTTGCGTTGCCCCGATTTCCAACCCAAAAGGGTGTCCAACAAGTTTAACACCAACAAACACTAGAATAAGTGCTACGAAAGCGTCGAGACGTGTCAGATGCTTCATCATCCAGCCTAGTACGAAGAACAGCGCTCTCAGGCCAAGAATGGCCATAATCATCGCCGCATATACCAGAGGTGGCTCTTTCGTGATTCCGATAACTGCTGGCACGGAGTCGAACGAAAACATAATGTCGCTAAGCTCAACAGTGAGCAGACAAAGAAACATAGGCGTAACATAACGAACACCGTTATTAACAGTAAAAAAGCGGCTACTGTTAGAGTCTGAGTCCACAGGGTAGAACTTGCGAACCAGCCTGATGTACGGTTTTTCATTATAGTTTTCCTCTTCTTCATCATCTCCACCTTTGACCAAAGCGTAAGCTGAAAAGATAACCAGTAAGCCAAAGATAACTTCGACGCTCCAATGTAGATGGAACAACGTAGTACCTAAAGCTACAAATATTGCACGGAACACAAGTGCTCCAGCAATACCCCATAGCAGGATCTTATGCTTTCGATAACTGTCTTTGATACCGAAGAACGAGAAGATAGCAACAAACACCATCAAGTTATCAATAGAGAGTGCTTTCTCCATTGCATAGCCTGAGAAGTATTCACTGGCAGCAGTTGACCCATAAACAAGGTAGATATAACCACCGAGTGTTACGGCTGCTGCAATCCAGAACAATGACCATACAACGCTTGAGGCCAAAGTTTGTTCTTTGCCTTCCTTGTGACCAATAAAATCAACAAAGATAGACACTACCAAAGTTACAGCTAGTGCAACATACAACCAGAATGGATTACCCATCAGTTAAGCCTCTGTTTTGGGTTGTTAGACAGAACGTTCTGCCACGAATTTAGACACCGCATAAGATACGCGGTTACGAATTTCCTGAAGGGAAGTGTGACCAGTGACCTTACCATCTTTAAAGATAGTGGTCAGCTCGCTCTTAGCCTCTTCTTCAGGGGTTACTTGATCTTTAACTGACCATTCACCACGATCATTAACCGTGTGGCATAGCAGACCTTTCAGAGACTTCTTAGTCCCATCATCGGTAGCAGGGTCTTTAAAGATTTCACGAGGTTCGCCATTAACAACGCCATAAGTAGCTTTCATGGCAAAACCAAACGTGTCACGAGTAACATACTGATAGGTATAAGAACCAATACCCAGCACTACGTTGGACGACGCAAAGCTCTTATTGGCTAAGCGTTCGAAAATCTCTTCAGCACGTTCCATAGTGATGCTATCACCATAAATCAGACCAACTTTAGGGTTCAGAACTTTGAAGCCCTTCTTATTGATCGTGCCACCAAAGATTTCCCACAGCAACTGAATAGAGCCTTTGATGATGTGTTCAGGAACTTGAACAAAGCCACCGTCAACTAGACGGAAATATTCGCCATTAAAACGGCAAACAAGACCTTCAGCTCTAGCACGCAGCATAGTAGTAAGTGCTTCGCCAAGATGAGTACAACTATCCAGATCGATGAACTGCTCACCGCAGATAATATCTACCGGGTCACCTGAGTCTGGACGGAAAACTACTTTGCCTTCGCGGGACAAAATAATCTCTTTCAGTTGGGAAGCATACTCAAGAAGGACTTTCCACCAATCCCAAGTATCACCCACTGCTGCCATTGGGCCTGATGGATAGATATCTTGAACAAGACGGCGGAACGTTTCAAGTTCACCGTCCTTAGTCCCCATACACATCACGCTATGCTCTGTCGCTGGGATAGAACCACCATCCAGACAATCAATCTCATACTGCATTTGCAGACGACGCAGAGCAGCCACTGAATCAGTGCCGGTGAAGGAGAACAGATGCCCCATACCAACCAGAGTGTTAGCCCACATACCCATGTCACCACGGGCAGAGAAGTCATGGAACTGCCAACCAATGTGCTCTGAATTGTCACAAGTCTTGGCTGCCCAATACTCGCCAATACAGCGGTAGTTGAAACCGATCGTGGCAGCAGTTGCTACAGGCCAAAGCTCAGCGCTGAACAGGGTTTCCAGATAGTTAACCAGCCAGAAGAATTCAGGCAGAGTATTTGTGATGGTAAGCACTGGCGTTTTCATTTCAACGAAACTACCTTCAGGGAGAGATTTAATCTCCAGAGGCAGATATCCGAGGTCATGAAGTGCAGCAATGCCATCTACAGAAACAGCATTTTTGCCGAGATATGAGTCCATAAAAGATTTGAACTCATTGACCGTGCGAGTTTTATCAGCATTGAAGAAATACTGATTGAAGTTTTTGCACAACCACTGAAGAACCAGCGCCTGAGAGCCAGCCCAAATCAGAGGGCTACCACCTTTGCGTTTAGCAAAGAATGGAGAGTCAAAGTGCTTATTACTGCGAGGGGTAAAGTTGCCGTACACCTTCTCAGTGCCTGATGGGTATTGGTCACGATGTGAAGTTTTATAGCCATCAATTGCAAAAATCGGATTCAGATCCATTTTACATCCTATTATCAGAGATAGTAATCACATTAAACTTCTTGCGGAAATCATAGGAGAGAGGTTGAAAGAGCAGAATTTACCACGCCAATCTTTGTCAAGTTGCTTAGACTGGTTCAGGCTGTTTGTGGTGTAGACACCATCAATACCCTGCTCTAGCAAAGGTGTCAGACCTTTACTGAATATGCCATGAGTAACCCAGAGATACACACGCTCAACTCCAGCTTCTTTAAGCTTTTGTGCGATACTGATGAATGTTGCTCCGCCATCGCAGATATCATCAACAATCGTACAGGTTCGACCTTCTAACGATTGGAAAGGGCTAGACACAATCGAAGATCCAATAATTTGTCCTGTCGAAACGTCACGCTCTTTAGACATTACAACAACGCCAGCAGGCTTAACAACATCAGCAACCTTATTAATCTTCTTCAGAGATCCTTCGTCTGGAGCAACCAGAACGCAATCTTTAGGGAAGATAACCAGAATCGGAGAATATGAAATGAGCTGATGCTGCTCGATATGCACACAGTTACGAATTAACGCGGTGCTTACATTGCTATGGGCATCGACAACAATAACTTTATCGAGGTTTAAGCTGTTGAGTAAATCAGCGAACACTCTGAGAGAGAAGGAATCGTTGCGCACCATTGGACGATCTTGTCTTGCATATGGAATGTAAGGCATGATCAGTTTAATTTCAATGCGATTATTCTTCTGACGAAGAACATCTACACATTGAGCAATTTCAAAGAAAAGCTCTGGAAGGCTGCCATCGGGTGTTGCTTCAATGGTGGCGTTATTACAGTAGGTAGGTAAGGCACCACGAAGTGATAAGCTCTTAGCTCCATCTGAGAATGAAACCTGATTTAAGGCTACATCGACATTATTAATTTTAAGACGAATCATATTGAACCTCTTATTGTCACAAAGATTAATCAATAATAAGCCCCCGTAGAGGCTTATAAGTAATCAACTTAGAACGTATAAAGCAGTATTATTACGAACACTGCCACTATCCACCACAGTTGAAGAAAGACCATCAGCATTTATTACAGGCCGTAATTAGAAGCATTCAGGCCGAGGCGGGAAGCAACCTGACGAACGACAGCCGCTTCATTTTCGTCGATGTTATTATCAGTATCTGCCACATCAATGACAGTAACCAGTACCTGCTCAGCAGCAGCACGGTCAGTTTTGATGGAATCCAGCAGAGCGTTTACCTGAAGCATTGCAGAACGCTTACCACCGCCAGTGAAGGCAGCAACCCATTTGCCCATTTCAGAATCGATTTCGCTGGAGAAGTTAGACAGCTTATCGTTGCCTTTGATCAGTTTTTCCAGCAGATCCAGTTCGTTATCGTCGATAGAGCCATCAGCAGCAGCTACCCAAACAGCAGAAGCTACAGCAGCTTGGAATGCAGATTTATTTTCGATCTTTTTGATGGAAGAGATCAGGGATTGCAGTTTCTTTTTCAGTCCGAACATTAGTGAATTACCTTTTGATTTGGTTTGTTGACAATCGACATATAGTAACGCTTGTCGAATTTATAAAAGATGAATGGACGATGACCTACCAGCTCACCTACTAAAAAGGGAGCACGATCCATCATATTAACTGGCTCAGTGTGACTCACTATCAGCATCTCCATAGCCACGAAGAGATTTCAGGTAGATGCGACCTTTTTCAGTGTCTACCATACAGTTACCAGTTACGAAACTGTAATGGGTAGGACGCTTAAGGTCATACTGAGCAACAGTACATTTGACCAGACCGTAACCACGGAAAATCAAAAGCAGTGCTGCTACAGCGATTAAAACTAATACAGCTTTTTTCATTGACCACTCCAACGACTAATAACAGTCGTAAGAAAGTTGATGTTGTCTGAATACTTAAGAGCTTTGACAAATTTGCCATCAGCAATACAAGCCCTTAAGTTCACCATGCTGTCAGCCAATTTAACGACAGTAGCTATTCTACTACAAGAGATAGCCGCTAAATACTGACTCTTAGACTCGCACCCTTTAGTCAGAACACCGACAGCAGTTACAACAACATGCGGTATACCTTTCTCAAGGAGAGTTTTAGCTTCACAGAAAGTATCCTCAAGAATATCATGAAGATACGCAGCGGCAACCACATGGCGGATTTCTTCACTACTAAACTTCAAACCATATGCAATTACATCAGCTTGAGTTGCGACTGAATCAATATGACCCTCGAAGTAATCGAGGTTGCCATACTTTTGACCCTGATGAAACTGAGCCGCTAATTTAGATGCTTCCAAAACAAAATCCGTCACAGTAGTTACCTCTTACATCTGAGAATAATAAAGACGCAGAGCGCCGAGAACACTTTTGCGGATTTCATAAAACCGCTGGGCAGAGGTGATTTCTTCTTCAATCATCTGACGAGATTCGTTGATGATATTACGACCAGTGTTGATTTGCTTGGTCAGGCGAGAAGTGATATTACCGCCACCATTACGATCTGCAACCAGACGCTTAGCTTTAAGCTTAGACAGCAGAAGGCCGGTAGCTTTCGAGGTCATTTTGTAGGTTGAAATGTTGTCACGAGCAATTTTCAGATTGGTATCCCAACGCTTCAGGTTGCCAATCAACACACTTTCGACAGTAGCGCCAGCCGCTTTTGATGCCAATACTTTACTCTCTTCCAGCAGTGACTCAGGGGTAATATCGGTCATAAACTTTACCTTTTAATTTACGAGAACTACAAACGAAAAAAGCCCGCTACCGTTAAGTAGCGAGCCTCTATAGAATAAATAGGGGAGTGCTGCAATACACTCACCCTAGACAGTACATTATGTCAGGGCTAACACCATCCAACACCGCTTTGGGTTGATAAGATAGGTTAGTTGTTGTGTGCTTCACTACACAACTCAAAGGCCACTCAATACAAAAAGTAGCCTTTACGTTATTAGCGATATGCAAACAATGCTTTCTGGCAAATCTCAGAACGCACACAATCGTCTACAGTGAACTGAATCAAGTCAACTTGATCATCTACACCAAAACGAGTGAGGGCATCAGCCAGACCATTTGACGCTTTATTTGGAAGGTCGCACTGAGTAACATCGCCATTCACAATCACTGTACAGTTTTCACCAATACGAGTGAGGAACATTTTCATTTGTGAAGGAGTTACGTTCTGTGCTTCATCAAGAATAACAAAAGCATTCTCAAAAGTACGACCACGCATATAAGCAAAAGGAGCAATCTCTACCTTAGCTACTTGAGGTTTCAAGCAGTATTCAAGGAAAGATGCACCGAGACGCTTCTGCAATACGTCATACACTGGACGGAAATAAGGAGCAAACTTCTCTGCTACATCTCCCGGTAAGAAGCCGAGATCTTCATCAGCTTGCAGTACAGGACGAGTAACAATAATCTTGTCTACTTCTTTATTCCACAATCTCTCAGCAGCGAGGGCGGAACTGAGGAATGTCTTGCCACAACCGGCATCTCCTGTAGCAAAGACGAGGAGCTTAGTGTTAATAGCGTCGATATATTTAGCTTGATTGCTAGTGCGAGGCTCGATGGGCGAAGAATCGCGTTTGGTTTTCGTGACGAGGTGGAGGTGTTCAACATTAGCTGGAGTCCCCATGTTTTCAACATCCATTTGACGGTTAGATCTGCGAGAATTACGTTGTTTTCCCATGTAGATTACCTTTCAGGTTAGCGACAATCCAATTGTCTATTAGCGTTACGGGTGGATAACAGAGGAAATTTCTTTCTTGTTATATCTTTTGTACATTTTCACTAACATAACATGAGTACCGAATACTTACCATTCCAGTAGTGGTCTAAAATACTGTTTAACTTCCTTTGATATATCACCACACCAGATTAACCATTTACCTTCCTCTAAGTCTGCAATAGTTCCAACTGGAACCGAGTGTCTATAAATATTTCCAGACTTTTCTATCACTTCAAAAGTAAAAGGATAAATACAGATAGCTTTAGTTGGTTTTGACATATTAACCTCTTTAGTTAAACGGTTTTGATAACCCAGACCGAAAACTGGAAGGCTTGCAGCGAAGAAACATAATAGCCACATACTACTTTGTGGGTGTATGCATTCCGTGGATTGATAGTCCGACTATTATATTCTTCATGCTCTTTCTATACTTTTTAACGTGGCTTACGATAGAGCAATAACTCCCACATCATTTGTTAATTGCTAACAAAGATTTTTTCATACAGGTCTTGCTCTGAAGACTTGCGAGAAACAACAGCTTTAACTTCAAGGCGACGGCCTTCAATGTCCCACATACCGCTAATTTCTTCAGCAGAAACAGAGACATGAGAGGGGTCTGCTTTAACATAATAAGTAAAATCTCCATCATAATAATCATCAGATGCGGCTTTACCAGTTTCAGCTTTTAGCTTAAAGTAGTTAATATTGTGATGATACATACTCTTACCGGCACAACGTTCAAGCTGCAACATGTCTTCTTCTTGTGAAAAGAATCCGTTGACAGCTAAGCCTTGATAGCCATCTACGAAAGTTGCCACGTTGATGCTGAACATCTGACCTTTACTTCTGGAAATATCTACACCATCAAGGGTGAATTTCTCCAGAACAAAACGGCGCTCAGTGAGGCCATTAACCACAATGTTCAGAACTTTCAGACATTCAACAAAATTGATCGCTGGATAACGATTAAGCTCTTCGACCAGACACTGAAGAATATCGAAGTTAAAATCTGTAGAGAAATCCCACAGAGTTTTGATATTCACTTGATGATGCTTAGCTGCATCGGTCAGATTGTCGTTACAGTAACCAACCACAGTTGCTTCGTCCAGCTTTTCATAGCGGTAGTGGTAAAAGATACGACTCGGACGAGACATGAGGAACTGAGATACGGTGCTGTTGTTTGAGGTAAGAATGAAAAGCTTACCGCCAGCATTGATACCGTCCAACAGACCGAGCAGAGCATTTTGCTCTTCATCGTCTTTATACTTCTTCTCGAACTCGTCAATCAGAACGATAGAAGGCTGGGTGATTGAGTTCAGGAACTTAAAGAAGCTAGGATCAGTGTGGCCCGCTTCAACCAGAATAACTGGCAGACCAGATTCAATAGCAGCTACAGCAACTTCAGCAGACAGCATAGTTTTGCCTGAGCCTTTATTACCTGACAGCAGCGCCGCTGTGTTTTTACCGGGCTGGTTCAGACGATCATGATAAGTGTTCAGAATACGTTGAGCACGGTCTGCCACATCGCCGTACAGACGCTTCGGTCGGGAAGGGATAGCAGCACGCTCCAGATACCAACCAGTCATGGGGTTGAACTCCACAGTGTAAACACTGGCAGGAATCACACTAACTTCTGTACCACGATCAGATGCAGTAAAAACGCGCTTTCCACGAACATCGAACATTTGACCAGTCATATTTATTCCTATTTATTTCAGTGGGTTATACTTTAAACAAAAAAAAAGCCCCAACCATTTCTGGTCAGGGCAGTTTTATAGGTCGAAAATTAGTGTCCACAAAATCATATTAGGAACAAGGATAGCAAAATTAGTCCAGAAATCTTCAGGAAACCAGAAGTAACAGACCCCCAGCCAGATGCCACAAAAGAAGTTATATATCCAAATCACTTACTTCCCCTGTCAATCATCCCAACAACATCGTAGATTGCAGCCTCTAAATCTTCGTTAGAGGCAGAGAATCTAGGGAGGTTATCTCTGATGAATGGAGAAATAACATGCCATACTGGGGGCAGCGGAGGTTCTTCCATACCACCAAAAATGACAGAGAGTTTATACTCTTTAATCATGTCCAAGAGCATGAGAAAGATCCTTAACTTGTTGTGCATAGAGCATGAGATTGGATTTAGCGTTATACCAGTGGACACCGCCAAATAAACCATTTTTAGCATAATATGCAATCAATCGTTTATAATAATCAACCTCTCTTTCAGACTCAGCAAGGCGAAGTCTTGTAGCTAAGTACTTAGCTTTACGACTTTCTTTAAGTTTACACTTAACTGTATGCAAACTTTTACCTTGTTTAATGTAGTGTCGTCTTACTGAATTGCAGTTTTTATAGCTCACGACCTCGACCATCCATGCAGTAGACTTTAAAGGATGCTACTTGTTGTTTGTAGAAAAAATAGGAGATATTATCTTTATCTCCACAAAAATCTACTGCTTTGTGATAAGCGGAATCACGTTCAATAGCAGACTTTACAACAGGTGGTGTGGAACATGCAGCCAGTGAAATAACAACAGCTACTGATACTAACAGACGCTTCATTCAAAGATCCTCAGAAGGTGGATGAATAACTCTCTAAGGCAAAAGATTAGCGCTCCTATGGAGAGTAGAAGTACAGAATATAAATAAACGAGATCCATAGAAATGGCTCCATGTTTTACCAATTAAACTAATGAATATAATTCATCCTAATTTCGAGTTAGGATATGGAGACGTTTCTGTAAGCCCCGAACCTACTTGCAAGGTTTCCAGCATTCTTATTGTAGGGCTAAATTTTCATTAGAATACAGCTTTATCTGTCCAGTGAAGGTGTCGTCAGATTACGTTAAAGTAAAAGAATGACAGAGCTGTATTATAATGAAAACTTAAAGGTTGGAGCTTTGTCGCCAGTGGCGCTCCTACCACCTTATCTCAGACTGGATGGCTTGTATATTACATATAGATGTGCGGAGAATGCTCACTCACACATGGGCATTCAATCGGGCCGAAACAACCCTCTTTACACGGAGGTGAGATACGCTACATTCTATAACTCACATATACCAGATGCGCTACCTAACAAAAGATTGACCATTCGTGATAGTTTAAGTTTTGTTAGTAAAACTAGGTTTCCCGAACCCCCCTAATAATTAGGGTTTAACTTTCTATATTCACAATTAAATGTTTAATATATGAATGGTCAATATTTTGTTAGGTATTATCTAATGACTCAACAGCAGACAATAGCTGTTTTTGTTGACGATAATACATCAACTCTTCCATAAGAGCTTCACGGGAAAAATGAAACTTCTTAATTTCAGGAGAGAGATAAACAAACATTTTGCCATTACTTTTAATGGCTTCAACACACCGCTGAGAGTTTACGTCATTCATATCAGGCTGAAGATTCAGCGCACGGAAGAGGGCATTGATATTGTACGCAGTTTTGATATGACTGCACTGCACGCCATCCTGCTTTTCATGAACCGCATAAAGTTGAATTGGTTTTGACATTACGCACCACCCGTCACAGTAGTAAATAAAAAGTATGCAGCAGGGATGGCTACACACAGAACCAGAGCAATACAAACCACACAAGCAACGATTGCAATATTCAGGATATCGTTGTCGTCAGCATTCTCAATCATTACAGCATCTCTCACATATAAAAAAAAGAAGAGGAGCCAAAAGGCTCCCCGGCAGAATTACGCGGCTTTACGTGCAGCACGCTCTTTGATTTGATCAGAGGTGTAGTTACCGTCAACCATTTCAACATTGTCGTGGCGAGACAGGAAAGAGAGCTGACGCAGGCCAGACTTCACTTTGCTTACAGTTTGATCTTGCAGGCGCTGAGATGCATTCAGATTACCTACACGCTTATGACCCCAACGAGGGGAGGTAGCAATAGAACGGCTTACAGCCGACAGGGTTGCAGCAGCAACAGCATCTTCAGGATGCTTTTTCAGGTGAGTTTGCAGCTTACGAACTTTATTTTTACCAAAGCTATTGTTTGATTTGTATGCTGCCAGTGAACCTTTACCTGCGTTAGATTTTTTGTTGCCCATTTTATATTTCCTCTGAAGAGACGTATCATTTTCAGTATTTGAGATGTTACAGAGCAGGATTTGAACCTACGTTTCCCGCGTTTCATTCCTAAGAATTACTTGGCTGTTGTCCTAGTCCACTAGACGACCTGTAACTATTGCCATTGATGCTGGCTAAACAGGATTATCGATTCCAAGCGATATTCAATGAACACCTGAAAGACCACTACCAGCGGAATGTCATAACCGAACACTAATAGAAGGAAGTGGGTAATGATCTTTCATGTTGTCAATTGAAAAGACCCTATACTTCCGGGTCTTTATACTAAAGAATAAAGTTTGCCAGTAGAGCAAATTCAATAATCATCTCTACCACACCTATGATACTGAACCCGAACAAAGCATCATCGCTAAACTTGTTATAACGAATGAGCAGATACCAGATGATACTCACTCTACTACCTCCTCTTGCTCATGATTACAAAGAGGACAGATATAAGACTGAACAACACAGTCCATAACTTCTGAATAAAGAACTGGGCCTTCTTCCATATCTGACTCACACTTCTCGCAAATAGCGTTATATTTACTAGCCATTGACATTAGTGAGGAATCCTAAACAGGTTTTCTGTATAAGTGTTTGGTATTACAACACTCTCTGTTTTATGAACTTTGATAGTTCTGAAATCTTCATGGCTAGTAAGGTTAGAGATGTTAGCCGCTGTAGTAATATCAGATACGCCTGATGTTTCTACGTCAACGAAGATTTGTTCTGGCATCTTGAATACATTCATTGCACTTGTTACCACAACAGATTTATCAAGATTTACTAATTGAGCCGTGAAACTATTAGAAGTTTCGTGAGTGATTGTATAGCCCAAGAACTTAGTAGCAACAGCTCTGATGTTCTCAAACCGTGCATCACAATCTGCACTGCAAGCAATCGGCTCACTAACTTCGGTGGAAGTATGAGCACAACCTGCTAATGCTAAAGCACACAATACCAGTGAAAGCTTTTTCATATTAGCCACCTTTAGTTTACACATTTAAATTGGCAGAGCTACCACGAATCGAACGTGGATTATCGGAGTCAAAGGCCGATGTAATAACCATTATACGATAGCCCTATTGTTTGGTTATTCTTGCTAGATGTATTACTATAGATGGCTGTAATAAAGTTTACACCCACATGAAGGGCATTTACTCTCCTTCCAATAGCAACCCGGAGAATCTAGTGTCTCTTGACATTCACCTATTTTATAAGGTGCCATACATCTAACACAGTAAACTCTCGCATTAAACATGGGCTGTTTTTCTAACCAACCCCTCCAGTGCAAGGACTGCTCTCTGTTCATACTTTATCTCACTGAACTGAAAGTTACTTTGTTTGGTGCCCGGAGCGGGGGTCGAACCCGCAAGCCTCTTACGAGACGGGAAATTTTAAGTCTCCTATGTTTACCAGTTTCATCATCCGGGCTAAATATGGCACACCCACTAGGAATCGAACCTAGAACTAGAGCTTAGAAGGCTCCTGTTATATCCATTTAACTATAGGTGCATTATATATTTGATTAATACTTGTACTCTGAGTTTGGGGCGCTCATAAGTCTTCTATAAGCTTCCCTTGTGCCGGGGTTATCAGAGTAACGAGGGTTACAGTCACCTCCTCCGCCCCCAGCTAACACAATATCAATACAGTTGTAACAGAAAACCCCATTATTAGAGTTTTCATTTGGGGAGTACTTTCCCCCAGAATCCCCACAACGATTACAGTCTGCCATAGTAAACCTCAAAAATTAACTATAGGTGCATTGTTTGGTGTTGGATGAAGGACTCGAACCTTCGAAGCCCATATGGGCCACAGATTTACAGTCTGCTCTCGTTGCCGCTTGAGTAATCCAACATTGAATGGTGGGAACCATCACGAGTGTCATTAACCATTGCTCATATTCTAGTCCCCTAGAGTGCTCAGGTTCCCATTGTTTGGCGATTCTGGCAGGATTTGAACCTGCGACATATGGATTAACAGTCCACCGTTCTACCAACTGAACTACAGAATCATAATTAGTTACTGGTTATATACTATATCCATTCGCTATAGTATATAAACACTACCAACTATTTTATCTCCAACCACCTAACCAAGAAGTTTTCTTAGCAAGATATTCGATAGTAACTAAGAGGAAAGCTATAGGCCAGAATACAGAGATAAACCAAGCCTTTAAGACAAAACCCTTAGTAGGCTTGATGAACTCTTTAGGTGTATCACCACCTACAAGGCAGCCAAATGTGATGCAGGCAAAGAAAAACCAGAAGATAGTAAGAATGTACCCGGCATCCATTGACGCCTCCTAGAATTGCTTACACAGCGTTTTAACCTTACGACGAATCCAGAACAAAGACTCAAGAGTTAGTGAGAACACTGTAATGATAAGAAAGAAGATGATCTCAAGTGGTAAGAGGATAGGCCACATCATGCTTTCAACCAGATTAATAAAGTAATCTGCTTTAGTCATAACACCTTGATTCTCTTTGTCTACTTTATTCATCCACACAAAATCGATAAAGAAAACGATAAGGTAAACCAGCAACGCTGTTACCCATATACTACCGAAATCTTCGTACATATATTAACCCTGATAAAAGAAAACCCCCTGATTACTCAGAGGGTTTGTCGTTTGAATCCACTTTAGATAGGCTACCTTTCTTGGGCTTCTCTTTGTGGAGTTGTTGAAACAGAAGTAGTGCTGCTAACTTACGTTTAACATCATTCACATCTGGATCTTTTGCCTTATCCTCTTTATTATTAAGAGGTTTTTTGGCTGTTTTAACGTTAATCTTAGCCATAATGAACTCCTATACAAAAGAATACTAAGCATGTGCAGAAGCAAGCGATCCAACGCTAGCGTTAAGCTCATGCTTTGAGTCCATTATGAGAAATATACTCTTAGTTCCACTGATATGGAACACATTCAACAGAGTGTTTTTCACCCTGAAGAAAGAAGATCATTTTCTTAGAGTTTTGAAATACTGCTAAGTTAGCAATCTTATTGCCAAGAGCATAGTGATCAATTAGAACAGGTTCTGAGTTAACTACCTTATAATCAAAACCCAGCAACTGATAGCTTAAACCATCCACTGTAAGCACATTATCATCTTGATTTATAAAGACAGTGTGTTTACCGCACATAGCTAAAGAGGCGTTCTGAGAGTCATGCTGAGGAGATGGTACAGTGTGATCTTCCCAATCTGTAACACCATCTTCATAATCCTCGTCCTCTTCAATCTCTTCAGGGGTACGAGTATCCTGCTGATATTTCTGGTAATTTTCAGAGGATGAATTGTAATTGCCACGAGCCATTGCCGGGGCGGTGAAAACTAACGAGACTGACACAGCCAACAACAATAATTTACGCATGGCAATTCCTCACAAAAACGTCACAGTAGTTGTTTATTTGAACACTGGCCTTTCAGGCTGGCAGAAGTCAGTTATACGATCTTCACCACAACCAGTGCAGCTATAAGCAATAACAATACGGCGCTCACCTTTACGCTTACGCCAATTGATTAAGATTATTTCTTGTAGCAAACCAATCGGCTGCTTACAGAATACGCATTTATCCATATTGATTTACCTAGAAAAAACTAGCTTACCTCCACACGTTATCCTATGTTTAAAGTGTTTAGGGGTACGTATGCTAGTATCGTGGAAATATTCAGCATCACTCACTGAAACATACAAAGGAGAGAGAACCCAATTAGCCAGATTGATTGAATCATCTAGTGCTTTCCTATCAGCAGGTTCTGCTGTCCTTTGTATTCTTTTATATTCCTGTCTAACACTTCTGCCCTTTAAGACAGATACCCATGAGAATTGATTCTTTTGTCTTACAACCTGCTTAGCTGTTAAATCACGGCTTTTCATACGGTTGCTCACTGTCTCAGCCACTAATAACTGACACAATTTTGGCTCACCTCTTGCCTCATGGTAAGTAGTGAGAGCGACATATAATATAGCCGTAGAGATCAATAGTAATTCCTTTTACTGAGGGGGCGCGGCGTCACAGTAGTAAAACCTGCCCCGTATAGCTTAGTTATACAAACCACGCTTGACCATCTTGTGATAAAGAGTGTCAAAACGTTTCTGTTGCCAATCAATGATAGGGCCAACAGGCACACCGACCACGTTCCAACGTTCCCGCAGTTGATAAGCAGCACGGATATACTCCCGGCGGCTACACCAACAAGCCAGCACGTCAGACACTAGATCATCATCCATCTTTAACGCTGGCAGACTGAGAAGCATTTCAGCAGTACCGATAGCCAGCGGCTTAGGGTTTTCACGGTCAAACACTTCAGGGAACAAGGCAATCAGCCTGCCTATGTATGCCTTGTAATTACGATGCATCGCATTGCGACGCTCTTTAGATATTGTTTGCTGTTTCATTGTTAGACATTCCTATACAAAAGGTTACACTTTTCTTTAAGCAAAAAAAAGCCACCCCCGGAGGAGTGGCTAGGTAAAGTTACCTTATAAACAGCAGTTGATCATTTAAACCCTTTATTCTTTCCGTTCACAAAAACGCCTTGTGACGTGGTAGCTTTGGTGCGTTTGTTTTCATCACGCCCCATCACACAATCAGCGCCCTGAGAAAGAGTATACCAGCCGTCAGGCTCAATAGTTTTACCTTTAACTTTCTGACGGCCTTTAGTTACTTTGCGCGTCTCACGATGTTCTAACGTACCACGTTCCGCAGGTTTACGAAAGCGAGATGTTACGCTGCTACGGACATCACTATTTTCAGACTGCTTAGACACTCGCAGAGCACCACGGCTTAAACCAAAGTTAGTTAGGTGGCGTGTTTTACTACGGGCTGCAATAGCTGCGATAGATGCTGCTTTCTCTTCAGCGGTTTGAGCATCTTTCATCTGTACAAATTCAGACATTGATAATTTTTCCTAGTAATAATGGGTATGTCTACCCCGCCTAATAACTTAGCAGGGTTACATTTAAGACGGGGTAAACATAAATCTTATAATTGCATACAATAAAGGGCACAACCTGTTAGATTATGCCCTTTGACTTTTATACAATCAGGTATTAGTAAGGCAGTGGTTCGCCCTGCTCTGTTGTTACTACCTGCTCACCGCTGTTTTCTTCAGCAGCCTGCTTTTCAGCAGCTTCACGTTCTGCTTTGCTTTCTGACCGCGCTTTGGTGCGCTCCAGCAGTGCATTTACACGGCGCTGGAAAGTTTCAATCTCTTCATCAGTAGCATACACGCCGGTTTCAGCTTCAAAACGTTCCATCATATGAATCAGGACAGCAAACACTGGCTTGTTGCTGGATTTCAGGACACGATCTTCCAGTTTAACAGCGACGTTTACCGCTTGCTCTACCGGCAGCTCTCGCAGGTTTTCAGTGCTTTCACCGCCAACAGTAGGGGCAGCAGTGCGCAGCCATTTAACATCATCATGCCATGCAAAGATGTCGCCGTCGTAAACTACGCCTTCCTGCTTTTCATCTTTAGGCATACCCTGTACCCAATTAGGATTCTTCATTGGGATCGGCTTGCCGGTAGCAAAATCGTCAAAGCGACCATTACGGATGATCATTTCACTACGCTTAGACTCCAGCTTAGCGTTCCAATCTTTCATGGACATATTTTCCGGGCGTTCCATCTGAGATTCAATTGTTCCAGCGATCTCAACACGCTGACGGCGGCCCTGATTAAGAGTAACACATTCCAGCTCAGTGTAAGAGCGAACAAAATCAGCAACGGCGGAGTAATCACGGTAATTGATAGAGAAAACAGTGTCTAACGCTTCTTGCAGCAGGGTGTAATCACCGTGTAAACGGTAGTGCTGATAAGCAGAGAGGATTGCGCTAGAAATAACGGTTTTGTACGCTTTAGCTTTACCAGCGATTGCGCCAATTACGCTACGGATGTTATCTTGACCTTTTACGATTTCAACTTTAGACATTTTATTTACCTTTCAAAGTATTTATTTATGAGATTGAGTTATTACACTCGGATTGTACTACAGTTTACTACTTTTTAAAACCGTTAACTGCTGAAGGGAGTTTGTTTAAACACGTTTCAAACTCTTTCTTTAACAGTTCGCTACTGCCCTTTTTAGTGGGGTTCACATAAACTTTGTTTGCAATAAGCATTAACGCTAAATGCTCTTTGCGGTTAGTGGTAGAGTGTACATTTTCGAGGATGTTAGCCTTGCGAGCGATAAACTCCCGATAAACAGCCTCCGGTTTCATACCGCCTGCGCCTAACTTGTCGATTGAACTAACAAGTAATTGTCTAAACATTCTAACCAGTGTTATTTTTTCCATTTACTTCACTCCCTGCTAAGGTGTTGTTTAAAAACCTGTTTACCATTATCAGCGCCGTCACAGTAGTAACCGCACTGACAACAGGTAAAGAGGCTCATGCTCACATAATCTTTTTCAGATTAAGGCACCAAGCCACCTCACATTAATTTAGGTTGTAAACCTTTACGCTTTACATTTTATCCTCCCGTTTAACAAAGGCGATTCTATTTAATCCAAATAATCTCTAACGCCGCACTAATCACCGTTTTCAGTTCGCACACTTTCCGGCCTATCACGTACTCATGCCCTACTTTTACTATCAGCGATTATCGTTAAGCCACTACTCACAGAATCACTATATCAAACTACAACAGGGAGTTATCTGCTTTCAATCCTCAACACTAAACTATCTCGCTAGTCTCATACTTGGATAGAATCAAAACCATATTGTTAAACGGGGCGCGGCGTTAGCCGCTCGGATGATAGACAAAAGCGAATTGTTACATTCTGTATTGTCATCTTAACTTAGTGGGCGTTCGCACTTCTTATTAACCTTTCATCTACCGTTTACAGCTATTGCGCTTAGTCTCACCGGATAGGCAGACTGCTACAAAAGCCCGATATGATAATCAGCTTTCTGTTTCGCTACTAACCTTGTCGATTGTGCTTATTTACCCGCTACACACAACCAACCTACTAACAACCATCATAGAAGCGCCTGAGCGTCATTCTAAGCGATTGCTTTCGCTAGTTAAGTAATCATCCTGTTTGTTAAAGAGCGTCGACAACAAGCTGTTACACCGTTATCTGTTAAGGCTTATCGCCTCAACTTGTTAACCATTATACAGCAATCGCCGGTCAGGTCAACAATTTTTTCAACTTCAATCTAGTCTGATAAACCAGCGCCTGAGCGCCAGTCTATCATCACTTAAACACAACGTTTTGCCCGACTATGGCAGCCTTGCCGCCCCAATCTCTGAGAGTATCTGCCAGTGACTTATTAATCACTAGTGACCACTCTCTGTCGTGTGGGCCTCTGTCGAATACAGCGCCCGTTTCGTTATCAATTAGGATATAACCTAACATCACACGTTTAAGAGTATTTCTTGCCATGATAAACCTTCCCCTGCTAAGTAGATAGTTTATCAGACCAGACTGAAGTTAAATTTTTAAAGAGCGGTACTACTAGCTAAACATCTTGCGGGGCTTACTAAACTTATTCAGCGCGGCTTTCCGTTCAACTTGGTGCCCATTCTATCAGACTGTTTTAATCTGTCAATCTCTTTTTCACTCTCAATTAACCTTTTTGCTAAGTCACTGTTTCCAGTAACAACCTCAACGGCAATCTAGTTAATTCTCGTTAGCTTGTAACATCGTTACTAAAGGGATAACATAACAGTCTGATTGTTAAAGAGCACGACAACCAAACTTCTAGTTGTCTGAGCCGTTGCTGCTGGCTTGAGATACATAATATCAGAATCGCCCTTCACTGCAACCATTTTGTCTAACTATTTTCAATCTTTCTTCTAAGTTATTGATTCTAAAGAGAAAATAATCTCTAAATTCTTATCATCCCATCGCACTAAACATCTAAGTTACTGATTTATAAACAGTTTATCTATCTAGTACCAATCAATCATCGCTCAGTAGATAGAACGCGTACATGCGTATCTTGTACAGTTCCAACAATCAACAAATAAAACTTCTTATAAATCAACCACTTAATCTAACTGCTCAATAATCACTCTATAATCTGGTACTTATAGACTACGGATCTGAATGTAATAGAGTTAACCTTGTTAATAATTCTAAGAGTTATAATTTCTAATAATAATATTTCAATTAATAATAATTCTATAAAACATTATAACTTATTACTATCATTCTAATAGTATATTATAACATATTTAATAGTAAATGTCAAGAATTATTTCATTAAGTTACTATATTTATTCTAAGTATGAATAACATCCTATTAACAATCTAATTACAATTACTTAACAGGCATATAACTCTCTACTAACATCTTTAACGTTTTCGTTACACTCAAACACACTCTGAAGAAAAGAGAGAAGAATCAACAACTTACTAACTCTACTACAACTAACCTACTGAATAATCTACGTTTATTAACCCTGGGAAATGTAATCATTCTTTAGCTATTAATGCTTTAGACTTTATCTTTCTCAGCGGATAATGAATGGTTATGCAATAGCAATGAATGCTTAGTTACTCAGAGTATAGTCTATGCTTAGTTCTATAGTCGGGCCTATCATATCGGCATCACGTTGTCAACATAAATACGGGTTATTTCCTACATTTTTTATATTATATGAATCAATAGTTTATAAGATATAACACTGAATAGTTTATCCTCTGAATAAAACCCCCTGTTATTAATGGGTAGGGGTAGGTAGTGCATAGGTATGCATAGCGGTGAATGGCTAGCGATTTAGGATAGTTCCGATTGACAAACAAGGATAGTTCTGTTTAGGAAAAACCAAATGAGGACTCCCCTTTCTGCCTTTTCGCCAAAAGCTCTATACCCCACTCGTCGGATTTTTGAGAATAAAAGTGTCCCTATTACGGAACCCTATTCCACCTTTCAATAATGAATAAGATGTATAGATATTATTGGAGGCATTATGTTCAAACTCGTAAATGGTTGGGAGTCTTGGTTAGAGGTAAACGAGACTGGTGAAATAAGAAAACCAACAAATAAGAAACAAAGATATTGCAGAATCAATCTTGCAGGATATTTAGAAGTTAAGGTTACAGTTGACAAAAAAGTTCACTACCTCCCCATTCATAGATTGATTGCTATGACTTGGCATCCACAAGAAAGCTACGAAGGTTTAGTTGTTAATCACAAAGATGGTAATAAGCTTAACAACCACATAGACAACCTAGAGTGGTGTACACAAAAGATTAATGTAGAACACGCAGTAAATAATAATTTATATTCTGAACGTCACGGAAAACACGTACTTACTGAAGAAGATGTTCTCCAGATACGGAAAGAGTTTATACCGGAGTCTCGTACTTACGGGGTTCGGGCTTTAGCTACTAGGTATGGTGTTGGTAGAACTACCATCCATAATGTAGTACACAGAAAAACATGGAGACATATTTAATGAATAGTAATTTTAATGAGAGAGTAGCAATCCTGAATGAGCTACTGAATGAAGGTCACATCACTCCTACTGAATTCACTGAATTAGTTAGTAGCTTACGTGGTGGTGCTGTTAATGATATTTATGATAAGGAACATGCCCTTAACATCGCAGGTCATGCAATCTCTCTGGAAGAAGAATATGAGAGAGAAGTGAATAATCCAAACAAGTTAGAGGATTATGAGAATTTCTTATCTGGTGGTAAGAACCCCCTTCACAACACTTTCTATCATATTGTTGATAACAAAGAAGTAGAAGATTCTGCTAACAGATTTATGGAAATGGTGAATGGGCCTCAAGCCTACCATCGCATTAATGGCCTAGCTAAACAAGATGTGCATTCAGGCAACATCATCAATGGTTGTCGAGTAGAAGTTGATAAAGATGGTAAGCTCAATTGCTTAGAACCATTCCATTCATATGAGTACAACACCATCCCTGTTCATGAACATCCAGCGTACGATGAAATCATGGAAGGATTAAAGACAGGTAAGATTGTACTGAGCTAATGAAAGTAGTAAAGAGTACGTAAGCTATGAGGGGTGGGGAGTATCTATCAGAGAGAAACCTGCCCTTCATGGTATTGGGTGTGCATTCATAGCTGACCTGCCATTCATAACAAACATGCCATTTATAGACTTACTTCTCTTTCTTTCAGAGGAAGGAGCGTAAGCGACACGCCGACGACCCCGCGTAGCTGGGGGCGGAGGTGGAACCGGCGCGAAAATATTTATAATGAAAGAAAAGGAGAACTGATAAATGGATAACGAACAACTCAAAAGGTTGGCTGGGGTTACTGATGAATATGAAGTTAAAGGTATGAACCCACAGTCAGGTAAGTTCGAAAAAGGAAACAAGTTCGGAAGAGCTAAAGGTAAACGAAACAAATTAACTCAAGCTATGTTAGATAGAGTTGCACAAGCTGGTTTGTCCCCTGATGAAGTCATGATTGATATTTATCAAGATCCAACCATTCCACCTGACCTGAGATTCAAAGCTGCTGCTAAGGTTGCCGATCTGGTATATCCGAAAGCTGCTTCGATTGAAGTTAAGATGGACGAGCATGATGCTCTCACTGAAGATCAACTGGATAATAAAATCCGTGACTTCTTATCTGCGAGTTTGGGTGGAGATGTTTTGCCTCCGTCTAAAGAAGAGGATTCAGAAGACGACTAAAGGTTAATATAGGAAGGGGCTAGCTCTAATACAGGGTCTAGCCCTTTTTTCATGGATGGAGGAAAGATGTCTAATATTGATTTATCACAAGAAATTGAAATCGCACTGAGAACAATGAATAAAGAACAAAAGGCTGAGTTGTTCCGAATGCTACAGGAAAAGGAAAACCTTCGGAAGTATAACAAGATGAATTACTTCCATGCTTACGATTTTCAAAAACAATTCTATAGTGCTAGCAAAGACTATCGCTTTAGGTTTCTCTGTGCAGCTAACCGTGTCGGGAAATCCTACAGTGAAGCATATGAGATGGCATGTCATTTAACCGGAAGGTATCCAACGTGGTGGACTGGTCATAGGTTTAATAAGCCCATCCTCGCTTGGGCAGTTGGTATTACTGGAGACTCAACAAGAAAGGTTCTGCAAAAAGAATTGTTCGGTACGCCGGTAGCCAAAGATTTGGGAGCACTTGGTACAGGAGCTATCCCGCGTGACTGCATCGACTTTGACACAATAGAAAAAGATGGTAACAAGATTCTAATTGTACAAGTTAAACACTTCAACGCGAGAGGCGAATTTGATGGAACAAGTACATTAGAATTCCGTTCTACCCAACAGGGTGAACACGCACTCATGGGTGCTACAGTAGATTTCATTTGGCTAGATGAAGAAGATCCCTACGATAGCATGAACATCTTTTCTCAGTGTGTTACACGTACTCTGACAACAAGAGGCTTGGTAGTGTTAACAGCTACACCAGAGAACGGACGTACTGAGTTAGTTGATAAGTTCATGGTCAACAAAGATGGGGATCTCTATTGGCAAAATGCAACTTGGTGGGATGCTCCGCATATCACTGAGGAAGATATTAAAAATATGTTAGCGGCTATTCCAGACTGGCAAGTTCAGATGCGTTCAAGAGGTGAACCAGTTATGGGTAGTGGTCTAATCTATGACGTGTCAGATGAAATGATTCGTTGTGAATCGTTCCCAATCCCTGATCACTGGCGTCGTGTTGCTGGTGTCGATATTGGTATTACTCACGATACAGCAGTTGTTTGGTCAGCGTACGATCCTGATTCCGATGTTATTTATATTTATGACGCATATCACGCAGATGGCGGAGTTCCTGCCTTACACGCACATGCAATTAACGCGAGGGGTAATTGGATACCTGTTGTTCTGCCGCATGACTCACAGAATATGGAGCGAGGAAGCGGTATGTCCGTAGCCCAATATTATGTAAATGCAGGTGTTAATGCGAAACATGAAACCTTCTATAACAAAATTGGAATGGATGGTAAGAAGAACAATTATGTTGAGCCGGGAATCATGGAGATTCGTGAACGTATGAAGACTGGTCGTTTCAAAGTCTTTAATCACTGTCATAGAGTTTTTGAAGAGAAGGCTCGCTATCATCGTAACGAGGGCAAAGTTGTTAAGACCTTCGACGATACTATGGATGCCATGAGATATTCAGCAATGTCTGTAACACATCGTGGTGTTTCTAAGAATGATGCGAACCACGGTTACACTTCAGCGTATAATGATAACATTAGTCGTTGGAATAGTAGCTATTAATATTTAAGGGGAGGGGTGCTGGAGATTAGTTAACCGGAACTCCCCTACTTTTTCTTAAGGAGAAATGTGTACATGAGTCTTAACCTTACTGAAGACCAGAAAGATGAACTGAAGGTAGCTTTAGATAAGCACCGTAACTCAGCTCAAGATTACATGAACACAGCAGTCACTGGTTACGCCCGTGAAGCGTGGGAATATTACTATGGCAACCTGCCTGCTGCTGTAACTGCCGGTGGTTCTAAGTATGTTGACCGCACTGTATGGGAAACTGTAAACGGTACACTCCAAGATCTGCTCAACGTTTTCACCACAGGTGAAGATGCTGTAGTTTTTGCTAGCGTAGACGAGAGAGATAGCGACGCTGCTAAAGTTGCAACGCAGACTGTAAACCAAATCTTACTCAGAGATAATGATGGGTATAATATTTTACAATCTGCTTTGAAAGAGTGCTTAGTCACTCGTAACTCTTTTATCAAACGTTATTGGAATGTTGAATCTAAAGCACTCACTGAAGATGTGGAAGGTGTCAACCCGCAAGAACTCAACTCATATGTTGACGGACTTGAAGCTGCTGGTGTTCGTGATGTTGAAGTAACCATCAATGAACCAGAAGAAGAGCATCCAGAAGGTTTGGTAGATGCAACTATTAGCTACGTCCTAGATGTTAAACGTGTGCGTGTAGAATATACACCTATCGAAGAAATCTTAATTGATGAATTCGCAGTTAACATCCAAGATGCAACTTACTTCTGCCATCGTACTCGAAAAACTAAACGCGAATTGCTGGACATGGGCTTCCCTGAAGATGAACTTGATTCCATGCAAGAGTATTCTCCTAACGAGGATACAAATAGAACCACCGTTACTTGGTCACGTACTGACTGGCGTGTTGATTTAGATAATGACATTGGTACAGACAGTCAAGACTTAGCTGCGAGGATCTGGGTTTATGAACATTACATTCGTACTTCTTCTTTGGACTCCAATAACAACGTTAGGCTTTACCAAGTGTTTGAAGCTGGCGGCATTGTCCTTGAAGTTAACGAAGTAAATGACATTCCGTTTGAAACATTCACCCCTTATCCAATTCCGGGAGCAATCTTCGGTGAGTCTATCTACGACATTACTAAAGATATTCAAGATCTCCGTACTGCTATTATTCGTGGTTATATTGATAACGTCAATAATGCTAACTATGGACGCTACACTGCTATTCAGGGTGCTTACGATAGACGTTCCCTCTTGGATAACAGACCCGGTGGTGTTGTCGAAATGGAAAGACCTGATGCAGTTAATCTTTTCCCTTATCATAGTCTGCCTAATGGTATTGACCAATTACTTGGAATGACTGATGAAGTGAAAGAAGTGCGTACAGGTGTTACTCGTCTTGGTATGGGTATTAACCCTGATGTATTTAAAAATGATAATGCTTATGCGACTGTTGGTTTAATGATGAACGCAGCTCAAAACCGTATCCGTATGGTGAGCCGTAACATTGCTAATGGTGGTATGACTGGATTAATGAAATCTATCTATAAACTCTTCAGAGAGAATGGTGAGTCTATTCTGACCATCCAGACTTCTAAAGGTTTAGCACAGATTAATCCTAAGCAACTACCTCCTCGTGAGAATATCATTACTAGCGTAGCTATCTCCCCTAGTGAGAAGCAGCAACGTGCATCAAACTTAATGACAATCAAAGGTATGCTTCAGCAAGATCCTACTATTGCTCCTCTGTTTACAATGGAACAAGATAGGTATATGACTGCTGAGATTATGAGACTTATGGGTATTGATGATATTCATAACTATATTATGCCACTTGAGCAGTATCAACCACCACAACCACAACCTGCTGAGATTCTACAGATTCAACAGCTTAAAGCTCAAGTTGATTTGCTTAATGCTCAGGTACAGAAGATTGGTCATGATGGTATGCTTGCTGAGAATGAACTTGCCTTCAAGCAACAGAAAGCTGCTGATGAAACTCAACAGAAGAATACTGAGCTTCAATACAAGCAAGAAGAGTCGGCGGATAGAATGTCTCTGGAGAATCGTAAGACTGATAACGATGCAGCTGTAGAGCAGATGAAACACAACTTAGCTCTTATGCAACATCAGGTTCGTCAGTATGAGTCTACTCTCAAGGAGCTGGAGATCAACCTGAATGGACAGCTGCAAGCTCACAAGATTGTACATAGTGCAAACCAAGCTTATGAAGGAATTAAGCTTCAGCGTGACGCACAGACGCAATCAAAAGCATCTAAGCGTAAATCTTCTAAAAAAGATGATACTAACGCAGAAGATTGATGAATGAATAAGGAGTATAAATTTTGAATAGAGAACACAAGGCGGCTTTTGCCGCCATTGACCAAAACGGAAGTCTTTCAGCAGCATTAGAGGCATTAAAAGAAAAGCTCTCAAAAGAGATAGTTACTACACTACCCCAAGAGAGTAGAAAACGCGAAGACTTATATACGCAATATCAATTAATCGGTAGGCTTAAAGAGGTCATTAGAGCAGCCATTAATGATGCTGATAAGGAAGTTGAATAATGCCACAAGATAATTTTGAAATGTTTATGCAGCTTGAAGATATGAAAGGCTCCTTTGCGGAAGACCTGAAAAATTACCAAGCTAATAAAGAACCAGAAGTTGTTATCGAAGAAGATCCTGAAGAGTTTGCTGATGAAGGCATCGAAGGCTTTGAAGGTATTGATGATAATAACCCTGTATTCGAAGATGAAGATGGTTTCGAGTCAGAAGACGAAGAAGATGCTGAAGAAGGTGAAGACGAGTCGGAAGATGAATCAGAAGATTCAGACGAAGATGAAGAAGGCACTGGTGATGCGGACGAATCTGATGAAGAGTATGAGTATGAAGAAGGCGACGCAGTTGATGTTGACTTCGATACTGTAATCACTCTGCCAGATGGTCGTGAAATGACTATTGAAGAACTGTCTAATGGATACATGAATGGTTCGGATATCAATTCTAAATTCGAAGAGTTAGAAAATAACGCTAAAGTCTTCGAAGAAAAAGTTTCAGGTCTTAAAGATGTACTGTCCCTAGCTCAGCTAGAAGCAGACCGAGTAATTTCTGATTACGAAGGTTTTGATTGGGATAAGCTGGCTCAGGAAGACCCACAGGGTTATGTTGAGAATCGCAGATTCCTAGACAGATACAAAGACAGAAAACAACAGCTCGTCGATGCGCAGCAGCGCTTGGCCCGTGAGGCAGAAGAAAAAGAGCAGGAAGCGTATCGTGCTCGTAGCGTCGAGTGTGTTCAGGTACTCAAGAAGTCAATTCCTAATTGGGATGAACCACTGTATCAGAATCTTCTGCAATACGCAATTGATCTAGGTTCATCAGAAGAAGAGATTCTTAAAGAGAACCGTCCTTCGGTATTCCTTGCTCTGTACAAAGCTTATCAGTTTGATAAAGGTGCGCAGCGCGTAGTAGCGAAGATTAAGAAAGTTGGTGCTCCGAAGAAAGTTATGAAGTCTGGTAACAAGCAATCGGGTACTGGCGACAAAAAAGCAGCCGCCGCTAAGGCGTACTCAGAGGGTCGTATGTCGAACAGTGATGCATTCAATCATCTAATTGACTAATGACTAAAAATAAAAGTTATGATAGGAGATAAAAATATATGGCTACTTTAGTATCATATGATCAGAATGGTAAAAAACTTTCATTCGCAAACTGGATCTCTATGATCTCTCCAGAGGACACTCCTTTTGTGTCTATGACTGGTAAAGAATCCATCAACCAGACCCTGTTCCAATGGCAGACTGACAGTCTTGCTGCTGTGGACGAAGACAACGCTGTTGTTGAAGGTTCGGCTGCTGTAGACGGTGAACTCGGTTCTACCACTGTACTGAATAACGTTACTCAGATTCTGCGTAAGGTTGTTAAAGTTTCTGATACTGCTAACACTCTGGCTAACTATGGACGTGGTCGTGAGCTGATGTATCAGATGGAGAAGAAAGGTAAGGAACTGAAACGTGACTTAGAAGTTATTCTTCTGTCCGATCAGGAAATGGTTGTAGGTTCAAGCTCTGTAGCTCGTAAGACTGCTGGCTTCCAAGCTCTCGTAGCTGACCTGAATGCTGTTGACCCGGATACCGGTGCTGTTGTTCATAAAGAAACCGCTGCTTCTGGTGTATTCACCGAAGACGAGCTGTTCGATATTACCCTGCAACTGTATACCGCTGGTTCTGAAGCAGATATCATCATGATTCACCCTAAATTTGCAACTCAGTTCGCTGACCTGCAAGAGAAAGGTGGTGCTGGTGGTGCAACTCGCGTTCGTCTGTTCGAGAATACCAAGCAGTTCGTTAAGCAGGTTAATACCATCACTGACCCACTCGGTCAGACTTATAAGATCGTTGTTAACCGTTGGATGCCTGAAGATGCAATCTACTTCTTCCGCGCTTCTGACTGGACTCAGATGGTTCTGCGCGCTCCTAAGCGTACTGAACTGGCGAAAGACGGCTCTTATGAGAAGTGGATGATTGAGATGGAAGTTGGTCTGCGTCACCGCAACCCATTCGCCTCTGGCATCCTGAAGGTAAAGGCGTAAGCGTCCCTACGGGCGTAACGGTAGCTCCAGCAACTAATAACTTGGCTGTTGGTGCTACTCGTCAGTTAACCGCGACTGTAGCCCCTAGCGACGCAGATCAGAATGTTACATGGTCTACTTCTTCAGCAGCAACCGCAACAGTGAATGCTTCTGGTTTAGTAACCGCAGTAGCTAATGGTACAGCTACTATCACGGCAACTTCAACCGTAGACGGCACTATCAAGGGCACGGCGACTGTTACTGTAACCACTCCCGTGAGTGGAGTAACAATCTCTCCTAAGACCGCCTCAATCGAGGTTGGCGCAACACGTCAACTAACACCAACTGTAGCTCCTTCTGGTGCATCTAACAAGGCTGTAACTTACAAGTCTTCTGATACATCTGTAGCAACGGTTAGTGGCTCTGGTTTAGTGACTGGTGTTAAAGCAGGTACTGCAACTATCACAGTAACAACTACTGATGGTAGCAAAACAGATACTTCAGCTATCACCGTTACCGACCCAGCGTAAGTTAGAACGTAATACTTCAAGCCCCTTCCAGAAATGGTTGGGGCTTTTTTCGTTTCTAGCACTAGTATACTAATTAAACTAATGAATATAAACTAGACTTACAACTAAGGAGAGACAACTATGGCAATGCCTTCTGTTCCTTCTCAACTTCGCACATATGGTGATTTAAAAGCTGCCGTAGCTCTTTGGGCTGATAGAGATGATGATGAATTTGTAGATCAGATTCCTAACTTTATTAACTTCGCTGAGAAAGAAATCTATAGAGCAGTAAGAATCCCAAGATTCGAAAGAGAGATTTACTTGAAGATTACAAATGGGATGGCTTATATTCCTACTGACTTGCTTCAAGTTAACTATATTATGAAAGCTGAGACTGGTCAGATTTTCAGAGTAACTTCTCTGGAAGAACTTGATTGGTTAAGAAGAGGTAAGACTACTCATTCCACATCTTTCAATGAAAGTGAAATTGTTTGGGCTAGAAGTACAGGAAGGTTTTATTTCTATCCACCAATTACTGCAACTATTCCACAAGGAACAGAGCTTACTGGTAATGAAGTTCTTTGTTCTTATTACAGAGATACTGCTGAGATGAAGAGTGATTCTGATTCATGTGCAATTCTCACCAACGCCCCAGAGTTAATGCTTTATACTGCACTTAAACATGCGGCTCTATTTGTTCAGGACGATAATGGCGTTCAGAAATGGAGTGCTTTAGCATCAGCTTCTATGCTCGATATTCAGAAACAAGCAGACATGGCAGAATATTCTGGTAGTCCTCTAGTTATTCCTAACTCTTATGACATGCTTGGCAGAAGAGCTATCAGCTATGGTGTAGATTATAACAAATAAGAAGGAGAATTACATGGCTACTCCAGATAGAATACTGTTGGACAAAGCTATTAATCTAATTAATAACGTGGGCCAGTATGGCCCTCTTGATGCCACTATTGACTCTTATAAACAAGCTGCGGATTACGCTGATGATGCTAAGAAGTATGCTGAGATTGCACAATCGGGAATCACTTCTGGTTCTATCTCTGTATCAACTATTACAGCTTCTTCTTTTATGTTTACAGAAACTCTCGGAGATTTTTATGGTGAGGGAAGTCCTGAAGGGGTGGTAGTTGCAACTAGAGGTTCTACTTACCGTCAGATTGATGGCGAACCTAATGCTTGCTTCTATGTAAAAGAATCAGATGAAGGGAGTGTAGGTTGGGTGGCTAAATAATTGAAGGAGAAATCTGATGGGTTTATTTGATACAGGTGAAAATAATGTAGGCCAGTTTGGTGCTGATGATTCAAATATCATTAGGTATAAACAAGCTGCTGAATATGCAGAGGACGCTAGACTTTATGCCATAGCTGCTGCTGATGCTTTAGTGGATGCGGATAATATTCTTAATCGTGCTGACCAGCTATTAGATAAAGCAAGAACAATTCTTGAGAGTGTTAAAGATGTAGAATCTAATGTAGAGAAGCTGGAGCTTAGGGTTGCTGCTGCTGAGGCTGTTGCTAATGATGCTGTAGCTAGAGCACAACAGGCAATTGATGATGCTGCTGCTGTAGTTCAGAAAGCTGAAGATGCTGCCGCTAAATCTGAGCAATTTGCTGCGCAAGCAGATGGGGCTAGACAAGCAGCCGAGTCTTATTCTGATTCAGCTCAAGCAGCTTCTGTTGAAGCAAAAGGGTATAGAGATGAAGCAGATGGGTTTGCTGACGAAGCTGAAGGTAGTGTTACTAAGGCAGAAGCTGCTGTAACAGATGCTACTACTCAGGCAGAAAAAGCTAAAGCTGAGGCAGATAGAGCTGAAGAGCTTATTGCTAACATTCCCGGTAAAGAAACAATTGATGGTTTTGTAAAAGTGTATCGTAGTTTAGATGATGCTAATACAGATCTTAATGAAAGGACTGTTGGGGATAAAGTTCTTATTTGGGATAACGGTTCTTCTGCTTATACTTGGTATAATGTCACTGGTTCTGTTAACAATCTTTCTTTGGAATTAGATTCTTCAGAAAAGAAACTTAAAACAGTTAACAATGTTGTTCCTGATGATACTGGTAACGTTCAAATTACCCTCCCTTCAGGGAACCCATCTCTGTGGTTAGGTGAGACTGTTCTATTCCAATATGATCCAGATCAACCAATTACCTATCCGGGCCTGCTTCCTCAGAATGGTGGTGAATATAATAGAAGAGATTATCCAGACCTTTGGAATGCTATCAATCTTGGTTATGTTCCAAGTGTCAGTGAAGCAGAGTGGCAAGCAGGTAAAAAGAACTGCTTCTCAACAGGTGACGGTTCTACTACCTTCCGCGTACCTTTGTGGTCTGGTGAGGCATTAAGAACTCCAAACTCTCTGGATGAAAAGGGTGAGATTTCTGCTCAAGTTCCTTACGTAGTTTCTGTTAATGGTATCAGCCCTGATGATGCTACTGGTAATATTGAATTAGACTTCTCTGCTTATGCTAAGAAGGGTGCTAACTCCGATATTACATCCTTAACCGGACTAACTACTGCTCTGAGTGTTTCTCAAGGTGGTACAGGTGCTAAAACTTCTTCTGTTGCAAGACTTAATCTTGGTGTTGTTGATCAGAACGATTATCCTGAACTGATTGCTCATAGAGGTTTTGGTAATATGTTCCCTGAGAATACAATGATTGCTTTTAGATCAGCATTACAAGCTGGAGCAGATTCTTTAGAGACAGATATCTCTGTTACTTCTGATGGAGTAAGAGTTCTGATGCATGATACCACAGTTGATAGGACTTCTAACGGTACAGGTACAATTACTAGCCTAACATCTTCTTATGTAAGAGGTTTAGATTTTGGTTCTAAGTTCAGTCCAGCTTATGCAGGAGAAAGAATCCCTCTGTTTGCTGACCTACTTAACTTCTGTAAGCTGAAGGGCGTCAAGGTTTACCCAGAGATTAAAAATATAAGAACTATCGACGATGTAGATTTGATTGTTTCTGATGTTGTAGCTGCTCAGATGGAAGATAGGGTGGTGTTGCAAGGTTTTGAGATTAATAATCTGCAAAGGGTTAGGTCTTTAAATAAAAATATTGCTGTTGGCGCTCTATTCGGTACAGTTCCTACTACTTCTGATTATGATGCGATTCAAGCTTTAGGTAATGCTTATCTGTTGCTTAACTTCTCAGTAACTACTGCGGCTGTTGTGACAGAGTGTAGAAATAGAGGTATTAGATTAGCTCTATGGACGGTAGACAAGCCTAAAGATAAATTAGCAATGAATAAGTTAGGTATAAATAAAATTATGTCTAACTATAACTTATCAGGAGGCGCTTAATGAACCTTTTTTGTGAAAAGAATTTCTCAACAAACTCTTGGGTCAGTGTTACTGGCTCAGGTAGTTCTACAGTAAACTCAGGACTGCTCCAGATTACCGGGGCAGGTACTCAAAGATATATGTCCTACCTAATCAGACCGGGCGATACAATCAAGGTTAGAGTTAATGCTAAATGTGTAGGTGCTGCTGGGGGTTTCGTATCTCTGGATATTGAAACTAAGGGCACTTCTTATGATAGCATTTCTCTTCCTATTAGTCCTGATTTTGATATCTATGAACTTGAGTATACATGCCCTGTAGGCACCGCAGATGGCGTTGCTGTAATGTTTGTAGTAGGTAACAGTTCTTCAGCTACTAGCTCAACTGTATCATCTTTCTTTAATCCTTGTGTATCTTTGATTGGTGGTAGTGTAGCAACTGCACCTCTCAGAAGCTTAGCTTGGGGTCTGATTAACGTAAGTAAATCTCAACCTAATGGAGCTATAGTGAATCAGGGTTTTAGTAACTATGGTATTGCTGAGTTAGCTATTAGTAGCACTTCTTTAAGAATCATCTTTGATCATACTTATGTTGATTATTTGAATAGTATTCAGATTAAAAGACCTCTAGTGTTTCTTACCCCTACTCAAGAAGGTGGTTCTATGGTTTATTGCTGCGGCTCTATCGGTATTAATAATGGCAACAGTGATAAGAGATTGAAAGCTGATGTAACTTTCTATTCTTCTAGTACAGGGACTTTGATTGACCCTACTACTATCACTAATGCTTATTTCTGCATAGAATTAAGAGCACCTTAATAAAAAGATGGCCCCCTTTATTGGGGGTCTATATTATAGGAGATTAAAATGGCTAGAGATTTTATGCCCAAGTCTTCCGCACTAATGCCTTATATTGTAGTCAATAGAGATGCTGCCGTAGCTGGTGTATTCACTGTTGATGGTGAGGCTGGTAGTGTTGACTTGACAGATAAATATGTACAAATCAAAGATTACAATCAGAGAGTAGGGTCTCTTGAAGCAAGAGTTACAACTACTGAAAACGATATTAAAGATATTAAGACAACCATATCTACTATCAACTCTAGTATCGGAACTATCAATACCTCTCTAAGCAATAAAGCTGCTAAAGGTGTTAACTCTGATATCACTTCCCTTACTGCGCTATCTGGCCCATTAAGATTGGGTGGCGATGCTGTTAACGCTTACGATGCTATTACTCTTCGTCAGCTTCAAGCATCTTCAGGTGGTTCAGGTGGGGCTTCACTTAATGGTGTAATGAATAATTTCATCGGTGCTGTTGAGTGGTTCAATGGTACTCGTGGTGTTGGATTAATTCCTGCTGGTCATTTACCTGCTGATGGACAACTCCTGAAAAGAGCTGACTATCCTGACGTGTGGGCTGCTGTTGCCGCTGGTGTTCTTAACAGTGTAACTGAAGCTCTCTGGCAAGACAGTGGGGCATCTAATGGAAACTTTGCATCTAACAGGGGCATGTATTCTACTGGTGATGGTTCTACTACATTTAGAATGCCTGACCTTAATGGTAGTCAATCTGGTTCTACTAGCAGTTTATATCTTAGAGGTACGAGTTCTAATGTTAATGATATTCCTGGTGGTACAACTTCTGATTCCGCTGCTCCTAATATTATTGGTGGTTTTAATATAAGAAGAGTGTTTACCGGATCTACTGAAACAGACACTATTATTGCTACGGGAGGTGTATTCAGTAAAACAGTACAGGCATCTTCGTCAAACTGGAACAGGGTAACTCAGTCAACAAATAGTGGTAACAATGTAGATGTCATGTCTTTTGATGCTAGTAAATCAAGTGTAGTATATGGTAGAGACAATACTGGTGAAATTCGTCCTCGTTCTGCTTGGGGTATTTGGCTGATTAGGGTAAGTGGAAGTTTTGTTGCTGCTAATACTAGCTTTGATGTTATTACTGGCGATAAGACAGCCCCCTCTTCTGGTGTAATCACTTATGGTGGTTCAGTTAACTCCACTTATCAAGTAGCAGGTGCTAACTACTCTAAGGTAACATTCAGAAGTAAGACTGTTATTGGTGGTAATACTACCGCATCTGTTAGTCTAGTGGATAGTAGAACTTCAACGCCTATAAACAAAGAGTGGACTTTTCCTCAAGATCAAGGAGAGATGGTTGCTATTGTTGATAGCGGTTCAAACAGTAATGGTAATTATGTAAAATACTCAGATGGTACAATGGTCTGTTGGTCGTCTAATGGGGTATCCACTGCAACAACTACATCAGCAGGTTCTATCTATGTAAGTTCAGGACAAACCCTAACTTACCCAGCACCTTTTGTTGGTAGTTTACCTAGAGTAAGTCCAGCAAGTAGATACGGTGGTTCCTCTTCTTTGGCTTGGTCAGGAGTTAATACTGTAGGTCTTGGTTCTGTGACAATGAATGCTATCGGCCCTGTTAATGGAGCTACTTGTATTCTTGAATATATAGCTATTGGTCGTTGGAAATAACTTGATAAAGGAGACTTAATATGAAAAGCATTTTAGTTCTAATCGTAGCAAGTACATTAATGGTGGGATGTAGTTCATCCAAGTCATATACAAATCAGGCAGGACAAGCTTCTGCCTCTAGCTTTGGTAAAGGGTGTGCAGCCGCCAAAGTTGGTAAGAGTTTAGTGATCTCTTGCTCAGGTGAGGATGCAGTTAAACTAGCTAAAATTATTCAAACGACTAGCGTTGAGGAATAATGAAGAAGCTTCACCAGTTGTTTTGGTGGACGCTTTTAATAACACTTTCCTTCGGCCTAGCCGGTTGTATGCACACTACAATCAAAGTGACTCTGGAGAGAAGTGGTAAGTATACTGTTGAAACTAACAGCACCACCTTTGGTTGTGTAAGTTATAAAAAGGGCATGACGAGTACATTACAATGCTCAACCTACACAGAGGTAACAGAAAAGGATTAATAAAGGAAAGGAGGTTAGACATGATAGCTGATGCTCTGCCTCCCTCTCAATTAGAAATGAGCGATGAAGGGATCGTTTATCTTATGAAGAGGGAAGGTAATGCTCCAGTAGCATATCAAGATGTAGGTGGTGTTTGGACTATTTGCTCTGGTTCTATCTTAGACTTAAATGAGAAGCCAGTTAAGCGTGGACTGAAATATAACCCTCAAGAGTGCTTAGCCCTGTTGACAAGGGATATATCAAACCACAGCAAAGCCGTACAGAAATGTGTTTACGTCCCTCTGTATCAATATCAATTCGATGCGTTAACATCTTTTGCATTCAACATTGGAAACTATTCGTTCTGCGGTTCTACGATGGTGAGGATGTTAAATAAAGGAGATTATTCGGCAGCGTCGGGACAGTTTATGAAATGGACTAAAGTTACGATTAAAGGGAAAAAAGTAACATCTCCCGGATTGGTTAACAGAAGAACATATGATAAAGCTCTGTTCGACTATGGTAAATATTAAGGAGGCCAAAATTGGCTATTGAGACTAATGCGGTAGTGGTACAGGATCTTAATCCTCAGTATCCCTATCCTACAGATTACATCTCGGAAGGTGATGATCATGTAAAGCTTACTAAGCAAGTTTTAAAGAATACCTTCCCAACTGCTACAACCCCATTAACTACTGAGTTTGGCGTTCTTAATAAGATCCCTGATTACATGTCCTTCACTACAGAGAATACTACTGGGAGCGAAACTAAGGTTTTAGATTTAGATGATGTTAAAGTTAAGAATGCCGCAGCGGGCACTTCTGATAATGACTTAACTATTCTGAAACAGGTTAAAGACTTAATCACTTCTGCTATTAAGAACATCTTTCAGGTTGGCAGTTATTGGTGTACTGATAGTACTGCTAACCCTGCTGATGTGTTTGGTTTCGGTACTTGGACAAAAGTTACTGGTATGTTGATGGGTTCAGGTACTGTACAACCTACAGGATCTATTCCTAATCAATCTGCTAGAACTTTCGCACTTGGTGAAAAGGGTGGTAGTTTCTCTAAGCAGATTTTAGTAGCTAACGTACCTCTTATGACTTCTAACTTTGCTAGCAATGGAATCACTGTAAGTAGAAGTGGCGGTCATAGACATAACCTGAGTATGAGAAACTATAAAATCTCTATCGACGATACTACTGGTGGTGTGTTTGGTTCTACAGCAACTCCAGCTACTTACCAAACAGAGTCTGCTGGTGATCATGACCATAAACTTAGTGGTATTCTAAGGCTAGGTACAGCTCTTGAGAATCAAGCTCCGTTGGATGTTATGCCTCCATACGTAGTTACTAATATCTGGAAACGAACTTCATAATAAAAGGAGATAACCTCTATGGCCCAATATCAGATTAAAAATCTAGGTGCTGTAGGGGTTATTGCTGATTTATCTGCAACAGACTTACCACCTAACGGTTTTACCGATGCCCTTAACGCTAGGTTTGTAGATGGTAGAGTGTTAAAGATTGGCGGCAATGCCCCTAGCTCTTTTGTTGAAGATGATAAGAGTCTTGTACCTTTATCAATTCTTCCAATGCCTTTTGATTTTTATAGCGGTGGTAACAGTTTTAATATTGTAGGAACTGCCGATAGTCTATACAAATTAGATAATAACTCACTTACAAGACTCAATAAGTTCTCTCCATACAAGACAACTACTGCCACTACTTCTGTTACTGTAGCACCTGTCGTAGAAGGTATCTCTATTGTTGACAGCTTTGTTCAACTTAAATTAGGAGAGTCTTACGAGATAGTTGCTGAGGTTTCTCCAGAAGGTGTACGTAACTTAAAGACTAACTGGACTATTAGTAACACTAGCTATGCAACCATTACTCCTAACCCTGACGACCCTCTAAGAGCTACGGTTAAGGCTAACGGAACCTACACTGGTAATGTTACCGTGAGAGTTGCTACTGGAGAAGATGATAAGTTTTGGGATACTGTTGTAGTTAATATCACACCTAATGTTGATAGTATCTATTTAGACAAATCTCAATTGCAAATCAGGAATGGTGGAAGTAACACCTTGACTGTGGCATTTAATCCAGCTAATCCTGTAGATAAAAATGTTACTTGGGTGTCTAGTGATTTGTCAGTGGCTACTTTTACTGTAGACCCTAATAACCCTCTCAAGGTTACAATCTCTGCTAAGAGAAGAGGTACAGCTACTATTAGTTGTTTCCTTACCAATACCCCTAGTCTCAGAGCTGAGTGTCCTGTTCAGGTTATCTCTGCTATTGACTATATCTTTCTTGATAAATCTCAGATTACTACTAATGTAAACACTACTAGTGACTCACTTACTGTTGGTTACTATCCGGGAGATACTGCTAAGAAGGGTGTTATCTGGAGCGTACCATTAGGGTCTGATGTTGTTCAGGTGGTAGGTACAGGAGATACAGTAACTCTGAAATACTTGAAGGTTGGTGTAGCTCAGGTTATGGCAACTGCTGTAGAAGGTGGGAGTACCGCTGTTTGTAGTCTTACTGTTAGAGAGGCTGGAATCAGAACACTGTCAAGGTTTGCTTTGTTTGCAAGAGCAGTGGCTACAGTGTCAAGTGTCACTATCGATAAACAGAATCTCAACTTAGATGTAGGTGATACTGAAACCCTTACTGCTGTTGTGTCTCCTTCAGGGATTCCTAATCTTCAGTATAAGTGGACAGTGAATAGGGATGGTATTATTTCTTATGTGGAAAACACTAAAGACACTCTGGAAATTACTGCAACTAAGAAAGGTAATGTAACTGTTACTGTAGCTGTTTATGATACGAGACAGGAAGACTATTCTGCTACTCCAGATACTACTTGGTATCATACTGTAATCTCTAACTGTGCTGTTGCTACTTGTAAGAGACATGTACCTCAAGTAAAAGAGTTCAGTAATGAATACTTCACTGATCTTCCGGGTTGGGGTGATCAAACAGAAGTTGATGATGGTGGTAACATCTCTGTTAAAAAGTATACTTGGTTCTCTGAGAGAGTGAGGGCTTTTAACAATAGATTGTTTGCTATGAATATGACAGAGACCAATTCGTCTGGTGCTTCTATTCATTACCCATTGAGACTTAGATGGTCTAACTTTGCTGAAGAGAATGCTGCTCCATTCCTGTGGGATGATTTTGCAGATCTAAGAGATCCTGATAGCAACACTAATACAGAAGGTACTATAGAAGCTCTTCAGAACGGTTATGCGGGCTATATCGACTTAGCTGACTCCAACGGTGAGCTTATCGACATGCTGCCCTTAAAAGACTATCTGTTTGTTTATACAGAGTTTGAGACATACGTAGGTACACCGACTATGAACGCTTACCAACCTTTCCAGTTTAAGAAACTATTTAACGATTCAGGTATCCTTGCTCCTGAGTGTGTTACTGAGGTTGAGGGAAGTCATTTCGTTGTAACTCAGAATGATATCATTATGCACAATGGTGCTTCTAAAAAATCTATTGCTTCTAATAGAGTGAAGAATAAAATCATTAATGAGATAAGTCAGATAAATCCTTCAGCAACTAAGGTTCATCTACACTCTGATAAAAAAGAAGTGTGGGTTCTTTATGTAGCTCCGGGTTCAGATAAAGATAGTTGGGCTTGTAATAAAGCTGCAATCTGGAATTATGAATTTGATACTTGGTCATTTTGTGATATTCCATATAGCTATGATATTGCTCTTATTGATCCTCCTGTATTAACTAAGTCTGCTACTTGGGAAGACTTCCAGAACGTTAGTTGGGACAGTATAGAAGCTAAGCAAACTCCGTGGCAAAAGGATGTGAGTAACTTCCATAAACGCATCACAGTAGTTGCTTCTGCTGCTAAAGGTTTCTACCAAGTGGATATCGGAGCTTATAATCATTTATGGAGTCCTGACAATCCTGATGTAGTTACTGAGGTTCCTCTGAAGATGTGGACTGAAAGATTTGGTATTGACTTTGATAACATGACAGATGAATGGAATCAGAAACACGTCAATGTCTTTAACCCTCAAGTAACAGGCAGAGGTACAATACAGTTTGCTGCTGGAGGTACTCAGTATTCAAACGAGAAAGGACATAACCACTCAGTAAGAAACTATATAGCCGGTAAGACTAGGCAAGTTAATGTCAGACTTAATCATCCCTATTTGTATTATGAAATGTATGATGAAGATCCTGATTCAACTATTGCTATCAATAGTCTTATTATTGAATATGTAGTTGGTGGTAGGAGATAAGATTTGGGGAGGCTTGTCCTCCCTTTTCTTTTATGGAGGTTACGATGGGAGCCAATGGTAATAGGAAGCAGACATTAAGAAGTAACAGTACACAACCTTACAATGTCGGGTTCCTTAATGAAACAGATAGTGAACAGTATAACGTTGCTGTCTATGATGAACTAACAAAAATCAGTACATCAACTAATCAAATGTTCCAAGCTTTAGATGATGTGAATAAAGAAATAGATGCAAGAACAAAAGCACTGCAAGCGCTTAACTTACAAGTCAACTCTGCGATGGATAAAGTTTGGCTAGAGTTAGGTAATGTTAAAGTTGAGTTGGGTAAAGGTATCACTGTTAATGATATCATTGGCCCTGATGGTGAGAAACTGGATGGTATCTTAGAAGGTATTCAAACAACTATCAATGCTACCAACGGCAAGATTACAACTATTCAGGGTGAGGTAATAAGTGCTAATACCAGAATAGATGGGGTGATTACTCAGGTTGATACAATCAATGGTAACGTTAGTCAGATCATTGGTGAAATCACTGATATCAACGGAACTATACAAACTATTCAAGGCCAAGTAAGTAATGCTCAATCAACTGCATCAGAAGCATTAACTGTAGCAAGAGATGTTGATGGTAAGTACACTGCTCAATGGGAAGTGAAAACTTCGGTGGATGGACTACAGGGTGGGGTGGGTTTTTATAACAATGGCTCCACTACTAACTTCACAATCAATGCGAACAGTTTAGTGTTCACTAATGGTAGTGCAACTGCTGGTACGCCTTTCCAAATCTCTGGTGGCGTCACTCAGATTAAAGCTGCCAGTATTATAGACGGTTCTATTACAAATGCTAAGATTGCTAACGCCGCTATTACTACGGCTAAGATTGCAGATGCTTCTATTACGAATGCTAAGATTACTGGTGTAATTCAATCTAACAACTATAACGGTGTAGTTGGATGGAGGATAGATAGTAATGGTGGTAGCTTCTTCTTAGGTAATCAGGATGGTTCAGGTAGAGTATTCTTGAATGGTGACGGTCTTTCTGTTTATGATGCAGCAGGGACTTTGAGAGTTAAAGTCGGGAGGATTTCATGAGTCATGGTTTTATGATTAGACCTGATGATGGTGGGCCGATAATTGATATCAGCGATTCTTCTAGGGTTCTTTCTTCTTTGGGTAGATATAAAGTTAAGGGGGCTAGTTCCCCCGGTAACAGCACTTTCGTTAACGTAGGTATTACGTCTATGACTACAGGAGGAACTGCTGTTGTTATTCCAACTAAGTCTTGTGAATTTTATGAGTTAAGCAATCCCCCATCTATAGACATATTAAGGGGGGCTACTGTAAGTGGTAGCACAATGAGGGTTAACTTCTATCAAGAAAATGGTTATGGCTCTAGTGCTAACTATATTGCTGATATGAATGTCTTTGAGATTCCTGCGGCTAACTCAGGTCTTCCAGCTTACGGTATTGCAATGTATAACTCAGTAAACTTCTTAGCTATTACAGATGTTAGTAGATTTGGGTATGTAACTTACAGAGGAACTATTAATGTTAACGGAACATGGACTATCCCTACTTCAGTCCCTAATAGAGAAACTTGTGTTGTGTTTGCTAGATTCAACTCAACAGGAACGCCCCTCTGGCATGATAGGGATACGAACCAACTAAGAACATATACAGGATTCGGTGGTAATAGTGGAGCAGGTGTTGGTGGTTCAATTTCTAATATTCAGATTGTAATTGTTTCTACTGGTTTTGTTCCCCCTAACCCATCAAGCGGTTATGGTATTGTTATTAAGAATGCTAGCGGTGTAAATACTTATTCTAGTAAATACCCTCCTGTGATTTGGCGTGGTGGATACTTCCCTTTTCCATTCTATTTAGAAAACTCCACAGGCGGTGCAGGTAAGGTTCAGTGGATAGGTTCTACTGGTAATGTATCTCAACCGATGGTTCCTTTAGGTTCTTATGGATTTCAATGTGGTGACTATGAAACTGGTGGTGAGTATCCTCAGAAGATTGCTCACTACTCCGGGTTACTTATGAGTGGTAATAGCGTTTCTACTTATCGCTGTAAACCTGCTGGGGGTTCTGTGTACTTTTATACTTCTCCAGTTAGAGCACAAATGGGGTTCAACCTACCTTGCTTGGATGCTGCTGATTACTTCTGATTTGGAACTATATTACAGTCGGAAGGATGAATAATATATAGACG